>Ga0210057_1000005_pt1:0-72500 | contig 652956 bp, 561 predicted proteins | sample CryGeyCG2114_010_2_FD_183968 | JGI IMG/M metagenome (GOLD analysis project Ga0210057, IMG submission 183968) | Groundwater microbial communities from aquifer - Crystal Geyser CG10_big_fil_rev_8/21/14_0.10 (SPAdes) (version 2) | ecosystem: Environmental > Aquatic > Deep subsurface >... | reverse complement strand
ACCCGAAAAAAAGGAGAGGTTGAGGTTTTCATTCGAAACTTAGCCCCGGACTCAAACGTGGCAGTGGTCTATTAGGCGCATCAATTTTCAATCACTTGAAGCTATTCTGTCACTAGTGACTACCGAAAGTCGGTAAAAGCTGTGCGCATAGCGTTAGCAGAAGGACGCAGCTGCTCTTCGTTTAACTGGGCCAGAGGAGTATCTACCAAGTTCAGCGTTTCGACTAAACTAGGTCGCGCGCTGTAACGAAACAATCCAGTTAAGATTTCGCCCTTAGTTTTAGAAGCTTCAATCAACTGAACAGCGGCACATTTGTCCGTAAGATCGAGATCTCGCGAGTCAATTTTTGAAAGAACCAAGTGGGAGCCGTCCGGTAAATCCACGACGACCCTGGAGCCCTCTGCATATTCAACAGTAATTTCATCGTGAGCCTCGATAAACCCGAGCTCTTGCAAGTTTACCCTGTGATCTTTAACGTAGTCATAACTTTTTAAACTCGAGGCCTGGTTGTTAAAAGTGATACAAGGTGAAATCACGTCAATGACCGACGTTCCACGATACCTCATCGCTGCAGATATCAAAGGTACCAATTGCTTTGAATCTCCAGAGAATGATCGGGCGACAAACCCACAGCCAAGTTCTATTGCTAGTGTGCAAATGTCGATCTCTGAAAAGGGATTCTTCTCTCCTGATTTGAGACTTGCTCCAGATTCTGATGTTGCAGAAAACTGCCCTTTGGTTAATCCGTAAACACCGTTGTTTGCGACTACATATGTAATATCGAGGTTGCGACGAATCATATGTATGAACTGCCCGACACCAATGCTTGCGGTGTCTCCATCGCCACTAATTCCAATGAGTTTAAGAGATCGGTTTGCAAGGTTAACCCCTGTTGAGACCGAAGGCATTCGCCCGTGAACAGCATTGAATGCAAAACTGCGGCTCATAAAATATGCGGGGGTTTTTGAGGAACATCCAATTCCGGACATTTTCGCAACCGTGTAAGGATCGATGTTTGATTGGTAAAACGCCGAAACAATGTTGTTAGAAATACTATCGTGTCCGCATCCTGTGCAAAGAGTCGACTTACTGCCGGAATAATCAGCTCGGGTAAGTCCGATTCGGTTTTGATTCGGTTTCGCGGGAGCTATTTCTGTCATTCAAATCACCTACTTATTTCGAATTCAACAAATGCAATAAACGAGCTACCTTCAAAAATAATACTTCACTTCAAAAACGTAGCACTAATACTCTCAATTCCTACTTCAATACTTCATTTTTATAATGAAGTTTTAAGCGCCATATCTCCTTGCCGCTCTACAAACCCGATTATCTTTTGAGCAATGACGTTTGAATCAATAGGCAAGCCGTCATAGGAAAGAACAGGCACGACCCTTTCTGCAAAAGACGGAAATTCCATTCCCAGAATTTTTGTCATCTGCCCATCGCGATTTTGTTCAACAACAAAGATTCTAGTGTGTGAACTTAGAAAATCCTTAACCTCGGACCCGAACGGAACTGCACGAATTCTCATATAGGAGACACTTGCACCGCGTTCATTTAGCAACGAAATTATCTCTGGCATTGCAATATCTGTCGAACCGAACGCAACAATCGCCAATTGTTTCTGCTCGTCGCCAAAATGATTACCTGTCTCGCCACGAATGCCACTTAGTTCGGCCCGAGTTGTAGGCTCCTCGCCGCTTTCACTGTATTTTTCTACGGAGATTTTAGAAGTTAATGTTTTTACGTTAAGCGAAGAGTCTGACTGGTGATTAGCAGTGGAGTCAGAAGTCGCCGAACCTAAACTATGAAAACTCACTTCAGCCGTCGGGACTCGGGTGCGTGCGGTTTCGTACTTTCGGTTAAGGCGATCGACTATTCTTACGTAAGCCTCTTGGTTTTCGGTGTATTGCCCTTTCTCGTTGTGGCCAGAGCCCCTAGTGAAATAAGAGGCTTTAGGATGCGCTGTTCCCGGCAAAGTCCTGTAAGGGATTCCATCACTATCGACATCTTCATATCGAAAGAACTGCGCAATTCGAGGGTCGTCTTTTGAAAGAACCTTTCCGCGCTTAAGGGGTTCTTCGCTTAAATTAGGTTCGTCGCAGACCCAGAGGTTCATCCCTAGATCAAGATCACTCATCACAAAAATAGTTGTTTGTAGCTCTTCTGCGAGGTCAAAGGCAGTTTTCGCAAACTCGAAACATTCAGTTGGGTTTGCGGGGATGAGCATAACATGCTTCGTATCGCCATGAGATAAGCTATATGTCGATAGCAAATCTCCTTGCATGGTTCTTGTTGGCAGTCCCGTCGATGGGCCGACCCTCTGAATATTCCAAATAACCGCGGGTATTTCAGCGAAGTAGGAGTATCCGACAAACTCCGACATAAGACTAATCCCCGGGCCGGACGTAGTTGTCATGGCGCGGGCGCCGGCCCAGGAGGCTCCTAAAACCATGCCTATAGCGGCTAACTCGTCTTCTGCTTGAACTACGGCAAAAGCTTTTTTACCGTCATCACTGAGTCTCATCTTATTCGCGTAGTGAGTAAAACCTTCTGCCAACGAACTTGATGGAGTAATTGGGTACCATGACACGAACGAACAGCCACCCCATACTGAGCCAAGTGCTGCCATCGTATTGCCGTCAACGATCATTTTTTTGTCATTAGCTTGCGTCTCTTCGATCACATACGGAAAAGAAAAGTTGAGAGTTTCTTTGGCGTATGTTCTGCCAACCTCTATGGTTTTTTGGTTCACTTCAACAACAGAATCTTTTTTGCCCCGAAACTGATCTTTAACAACCGATGCCAAAACGGCATCAGGAATCTTGAACAGTTCAGAAAGAACTCCGACGTAAATCATGTTCGCCAGCAATTTTTTTAACTTGATAGCGTCCGTTACACCATCCACGAGTGACCGAAAGGGAATTCCGATATTGGTGAGGTCTACCCTTAGCAAAGCGGAGTCGAATTTTAGGTCGGAATTGTAAAAGAAGTAACCACCTGGCGCTGCTTCCTGAATATCTTGGATCAATGTGTCGGGGTTCATGGCAACGGTTATGTCGTTTCCTCCACGCCTTGCAGTGAAACCAAGTGGATGAGCGCGGATAGTAAACCAAGTTGGGAGCCCCGCTATGTTAGACGGGAAAAGGTTTTTGCCGCCAACGGGAACGCCCAATCGAAACAAAGTCTTCAGCAAAATGAGATTTGAGCTTTGGCTCCCACTACCGTTAACGGTCGCGACGGTCAGTACAAAGTTATTGGCGTTCACAACTTCTCCCTCATCGGAAAAAAATCCAGTAACTCAGATTGAAGCTCCGGTTCCAAGCCCACGGCTCGATAAGAGCTATATCCAAAGTGCTATACCTGATTTGGATACGCAATTTACCGCGACTCCGCTCCATCTACAACAAGATGTGCGGATTGGGTCAGATTTCTGTTAAGTACAGTGTCCGACTTGAAACACCCAACAGAAATGGTAGGTTTTCTAGGCACCTAGTTATGCTCCTCGGTTAAGAATTGATTTGGGCTTGTTAGGGGAAATGAGTTTTTTTGCCATTTCCTGAACTAGCTGAAACAGGTGAAATTATGGCAGTTCTTGAGTGTGAACATTTTCCGGCGTGCAGTGGCTGCCAATATCTAGATAAGCCCCTAGAGCTGCAACAAGTCGGCAAGGTGAAGGATGCGCTCAGCGCCCTAAGCGCGGATCTGGCGGAACAAATAGCTGTGCCAGTCTCGGTTATTGGAGTCGGACTAAGCTCACTTCGAACCCGGTTTGACTTTGCTGTTGATCCTGTTCGGGGCACTTATAGATTCGGGTTGTGGAACAAGGCAAAAAAAGAAGTCGTCGATATTCTCAGCTGCCCTCAGCTTCACCCTCAGCTTAATTCAGCATTTCAAGAGTTTAGAGCGTTCCCGCCTCCTATCGAAAAAAGGGGATCTGTTCGGATTCGCGTTTCCCCAAAGGGGGAAAAAGGCGCATGGCTCGACTTTTCAAATGAAGACATCGACCGTTTACTTAAACAAAATGAATGGGTAGGGATTTTGTCTCAAAAAGGGTGGAGGTTGGAGTTTGGCCAGCGTCACAAGTCAGTTACAGTTAAGACTTCCGGTAGCAATGTCTGTGAATCACTTAAACCTGAAAAGAACGAGGACGCTTTGTCATTAGAGGATTCAAGAAATTTGAAACAAGGCGAGGGTAACCTTAGGCTGGGTCTTTCAAAAGAACTTAAACCACATGCTTGGTTTGAGACGACGACTTTCTGTAGCAAGGCAATATCAGAGACGATAATGAAATCGCCGTTATTTTCCACAATAGGCACGTTCACTCAGCCCTCATGGGTCACTCAGGACTATTTGGTAAAAGAAGTGGCCGGGCAAGTTCTCCATGCCAACAACGAGCATGAGGTTTCGAACTGGATTGAAATCGGTTGCGGAATAGGCCAACTGACGATCCCGCTTCTTTCGATGGGGTTTAATGTATTGGCTACAGATTCCTCCGAACAGGCATTAAGCTTTCTTGAGAGAAGCTTTCAGGAGTTTAAGGGACGAATCTCAATCCAAACCGAAGTAGGTAAGTTGTCGCTAAAGAAAATTGATTTTCGAAAACCTCGCAGTGTATTGCTCGGTGGCCAGTACAAGAGGTTTCGTCCGCATGAAAAGTCGTTCAACTGGCAGTCGGCAATTGAGTCGAAGCCATTCGGGGTATTGATTGATCCCCCTCGCTCTGGTCTTGGTGAACTCAGCCTAAGTTTAGAGAAATTTTTTGAAGAAAAACTTCCAAAAACCATTATCTATGTTTGCTGCTCCCCCGCTGAAGTGATGGCGAAAGATATTAAGGTGCTCAAGGAGAGGTGTGGTTATCATCTCTCAAAGTTAACTTTAGTGGATCAGTTTCCACAAACAGAACATAGTGAATGGGTTTTGCAGCTCGTGAGATGATCGGTTCGTGAGATAATCAACCCGTGAGATAATCAACCCGTGAGATAATCAACCCGTGAGATAATCAGCTTGTGAGAGACTAACTGCTCGCAGCGTAACGAAGCTAGTGAGGCGATAAGTTGGTATCGCGCGAAGCTTCTCTGAAAAAGCAATGCTTTGTTGTCGTTGGTCATTGGTCATTGGTCATTGGTTATTGGTCGTCTGTTGACGGCGATCGTTCTCTTCTTGGTGCAAATGTCGCTTTTACTCCCAGTGAATTCACCCAACTTCGGTAAGCCTCATCAAGTACCTGTATAGGTGCGGGAGGGTGCACCGGGCCCACATGTACTCTCAACTTCCCACTTCTGGCGAAGCTGGCTTCTTTGGGCCAAAGGTCGTAGTTGCCTTCAAGAAACAAGAACAGAATGGATGTGTTAGAGCGATCAGCAAAAACGCTCACCCCTTTTTTAAACGGGTGGATCATTCCATCGCGAGATCGTGTCCCCTCAGGAAACATAACCAACCAAATCTTCGATAACCGGGTGAGTAAAGTGATACATAGCTTAACAGCCTCGCCTTTTCGATCTTTGCGATCTATCGGGATGGCTCCAATGCAATGCTTTGAAAAAAAGGTCATCCAAAATCCCGAAAAAAAATAGTCCTTTGCCGCTGCAAAGTAGACATTGAGCCAATACTTAAACGGTATGCTCGTAGAAATGCTAATAGCATCGAGATGGCTCGCATGATTCGAAATGACGATCAACCTGGGATGATTCTTAAAAACCGTTTTTATGTCTCCGACTACCTTGAGCCGAATATAGAATCGGAAGAATACAAACTTTAAAAATAAGAACCACAAAAAACGAACGAGATAGCTAAATAAGTCAAAGTGCCTGGTAAAAATCGGCAAATGCCTAAGGTGGATTGGCAATTTTGTCCATTGTTCATTTTCGTAGTTCCAATCCCTCACTGCAGAATCCCTCGAATACTACCTGAGACCTGGGGATTTTCTTGAAGGAACTTCAACACAAAGTAAAACACAGGCATAACGAAAATCATTCGGTCGAGCCTGTCTAAAAATCCACCGCGGCCCATTATAAAAGCCCGCGTATCGCGAACTCCAAGATCTCGGCGTATGATAGAAAGCACGAGATCGCCTGTTCCTCCGACTAAGCTAGCGACAAGACCCGAGGCTATCCAGTACTCTTCGTTTCGAATTGGCAGCAAATGTCTCAGCCCCCAAGCGAGTAGAAGTGTGAGTGCCATAGAGACAAAGAACCCAGCAAACGTGCGTCCGTTAGAAATATTTTCAAGTATATGCTTTTTACCGAAATGCCGTGAGTAGGCGATGGCGATATTGTCTGAAAACTCAGTGAGTAAAATGATGTAAATGACGAGAAGCGGTCCCCCTGCAAACTTCCAGATGAGAATAGTGTGAAGCAAAAAACCCCATCCAAGAAAACAAAAATTCAGTAGACTAAGCGACATATACTGAATCATGTTTTTGAACTGATTGAGCAGTATGGGTATTGTTACAATCACCCCTAAAAGTAACATGGGGTAAAGATTAAAAATTGCCGTGTCGGACCTGTAGATACTTACGGCCAAAAAAATATTGAACGCGTAAGTTGTCCAGACGAAGAAGCTCCGATGATACATGCCCGTCATCTGAAAGAACTCTTTTGAGCCAAGAAGAGTGATGCAGGTAAGGCCAACGATGGGCCAAGGCTCGGGGCTCCCAAGAACAAAAAACAGAAGGGGAGCGATGAAAATCCAGCTCTTAAGACTCGCCCAGGCGGTCACAAAATTTGGATTACGATTGCGAAATGGATATATACACGAACACGCTACAACGAGTGCAAATACTACGATATAGGCCGTTTGCCGAAAAAGTGGATCTTCCCACCCAATTTGCTGATTCACAAAAATGCCCCTTTTTTAGAAACTTCTATTGGAGAGGTTAAACGCCTAAACCTTTTAAGTCAGCAAACTATATCTCTTGAGCTTTTTGTAAAGATTCGATCGACTCATTCCCAGAGTCCGCGCTGCTTCATCCACCCCTTGATGGGTTGCCAAGGCCTTCTGAAACAAACTCAATTCAAACTTTGATATAAGTCTCTCGTAGCCCTCTGACAATTCGATGTCGGAGCTTTCGATTTGGGAACCAGGACTTGACTGGTCGCACGTAGACGAATTCGATGCCGACGAAAACTTTTGAAGGCTGGCTTCAACATCTACTTTTCGAATAAAAGGCAAGGGTGATGTCCGCGCCAACGAGTCCATAACTTGTCTCAGTTCGCGAACGTTTCCTGGCCAAGTGTGGCCCTCTAAAAAGTCCGCTGCTTCAGCGGTTATCACTTTCGACTCTCCGTATTTATTCCTTGAAAGAAAGAAGGTGGCGGTCTCTAGTATGTCGGGCTTTCGTTCACGAAGAGACGGTATGTTAATCACGCTTCCATAGAGGCGCCAATAAAGATCTTCTCTGAAACGACCTTCAGACACGAGAGTTTTAAGGTCTATGTTGGAGGCCACGACCACTCGGCACTCTATGCTGGTGATAGCTGATGAGCCCACACGCCTGACTTCGCCAGTTTCTAAAAACCTGAGAAGCTTGGCCTGATTCTGAAGGCTGAGAGTTTCGATTTCATCAAGGAAAATTGTGCCATTTCGGGCAGCTTCGATAAGGCCAATGCGGGCCTGGTCGGCGCCTGTAAAGGCCCCTTTTGCATGTCCGAAAAGCTCCGACTCAAAAAGATTGTCGGGGATAGCTGCAATATTCACCGAAATCCAAGGTTTTGGCTCTAGCAGTTTACGAATCAAACTGGCGGCGACTTCCTTGCCGGCACCGGATTCCCCTTGAATGAGCGTTGGACGAGTATCGATGGAGCATAAGGCGATTTCGCGAAGTATATTGAGCGAGACCGGAGAGCGACCAATCCAGCGGTTATTGTCGGTGTATCTTAGTAGCTTTAAGTAGGATTCAATGAAGCGAAGTCGAGATAATAGCTCATTGGCGTTAACTGGCTTTGCTAAAAACCACTGAGCACCGACTGAAATCGCCTTCGACATAAGGTCAATGCTGCTGTCACCAGAAGCTCCTAACACTGCCATAGCGGGATTTTGACTCAGGAGTTTACGAATGACTTGTATGCCCTCGGCTCCTTGCTGAGCGGTCAAGTGCATATCAACTATTGCCGCATCAAAACCACAGGGGTTCGGCAAAGGGTTCTTTGAAGGGTCACAAGAAACCACAAGCCAACCGTCTGGTACTAAAAGGCGAATCGACTCGGGTATGGAGGCGTCGTCATCAACAACCAGCAAACGAAGCATGAATCCTCCTCTATCGCTCTACCGAACGGTGCATCTAACAAATGATTCGTTGAGTAGAAGTATACAAGATCATATTGTCTTTGACCTACCCCTTCGGCTCGGTAGTAAAAAAAATTCAGGAGTCATCATGCATTCTTTTCCGAAACGAGAAATCCGCGTTTTGTTGCTTGAAAATATTCACCAGTCGGGAGTCGAAGTCTTTCAATCAGACGGGTTTAAAGTGGAGTGCGTTTCGGGGGCGTTGCCTCCTGAAGAGCTCGAAAATCGCATACAAGGCGTCCACCTCCTGGGTTTAAGGTCGAAATCACGGGTGACTCGTTCTGTGCTCCAGAAGGCAGACCGTTTACTTGGAGTTGGATGCTTTTGCATAGGAACAGATCAGGTTGATCTGGACTCTGCCAATGAATTTGGCGTTCCAGTATTCAATGCACCTTATTCGAACACCCGAAGCGTCGCTGAAATGATCATTGGTGAAATTATTGACCTTGCTCGCGGAATTTCCTTTCGCTCTATGAAAGCTCACCAGGGTGTTTGGGACAAATCCGCCGACGGCTCCTACGAGATTCGTGGTAAGACGCTCGGGATAGTTGGATACGGTCATATTGGTAGCCAGCTAAGTGTGCTCGCGGAATCTCTTGGCCTACGGGTTCTGTTTTACGACACCGTCAAAAAACTTCCTCTTGGAAATGCCAGAGGCGTGGATTCGTTGACAACACTTTTGAGAGAATCAGATTTCGTGAGTCTTCATGTGCCAGACGCTCCCGATACGCGCGGAATGATCTCTTTAAAAGAAATATCTACAATGAAAAAAGGAAGCTTCTTACTAAATGCAAGCCGCGGAAAAGTCGTAGTGATTTCTGATCTAGCCAAAGCGCTGAGTGAAAAGCATCTTTTCGGAGCAGCCATAGATGTGTTTCCTGAAGAGCCGGCTTCTAACAAGGACTCCTTTCTGACAGAGCTCCAGGGTCTTGAGAATGTCATTCTGACTCCTCACATTGGGGGCTCGACCCAAGAGGCTCAAAAATCTATCGGTCTTGAAGTGAGCCACGCTCTGCTGCAGTTTATGAACGTGGGCTCGACAAGTGGATCCGTGAACTTTCCCAAAGTAGATTTGCCCGTGCAGCAAGACAGTCATCGAATATTGAATGTCCATCGCAACGTACCGGGAGTTCTTAAAGACATTAACCGTATTGTATCTGACTCAGGAGCCAACATTCGCAGTCAGTATTTGGCGACTGATCCATCGATTGGATACCTGGTCATGGATCTAGATAAGCTAAATTCAAAGGATGTTCTTAGTCAGATCAAGAGCCTGCCCACAACAATCAAGTCACGCATCTTGTTTTAGTATTGAATCTATGGGTCAGAGTGAGGCTCGGTTAAAGGCGCGCAAAGTGTCAGTACAGCTGACGAGATCTAAACGACTTCTGAATGACTTCTGATTTTGCCATAAGGGCTTAATAGAGTGTATGTGTGAAAAAATGACACTCTTTGAATTGAAACCGTGACCCCTCGAATCTGGGGACTATCTGTTGGCAATGGGATTCTTAGTAACATTATTCATTATATCAGCCGTGTTTTTGGGCATCTTGTTTTGCATTTTTCTTATCGGAGGGATTCCGTTTCAGAAAAGAGAAGAAGATGAGCCGGTACGGCTCTTTGGCAGCAAGTACCCCATTGAAAGATTGTGCGTTGGTGCCTCTACTTTAATCTTTGGAATCAGCTGGACGCTAGCTTGGTACTACTTCTTTCTCAGTGAAGCAAGCCTTTTAACTTCTTTAGGAGGGAGTTCCTCTATCCATTTAATACTTCACTCGGCTGCAGGTTTTGCTCTTCTGATGACTTCAGTAGCAGTTTTTCAAAAATGGAAGAACGTAAAAAGATGGTTGGCGGCGAGTATGTCGTGTTTAGTAGCTAGCACGGCTCTTGCAATCGCCGTGTTTTCGCAATCTGACCAATCTGAGCAATTTCTTATGGTCGTATTTAGTATATGGACAATCTGTGTTGGAATCTTCTTAACTACGTCAGTGTTTATGCTCGACTATATAACCCACGAGCTAGATGATCAGCTCCCTCATTTTCGTAGACAAAATTAATCGAAAATCTTACCGGGATTTAGAATGCCGTTGGGATCAAATGCCTTCTTGATCTGCCTCATTATCAATATTTCGGCCTCAGTTCGAGAGTGTTTAAGAAAAGCTTTTTTTACAGTACCCACACCGTGCTCGGCGGAAATGCTACCGTTAAATTTTTCTACTAAATGAAATAGAGCTTCATCAACCTTCTTGCACTGATTTCTGAATTCCGAAACATCAAGCTCTTGAGGTTTTAGAATATTTATGTGCAAGTTTCCGTCGCCAACGTGGCCAAACCAAATCACCTTCCAGTGAGGATACATGTTTTCAATAACCTGCTGAGTTTCACGAAGAAACGGAGCCAGCAAACTTCGCTTTACGGAAATGTCGTTTTTGTAGGGCATAAACGGTGCTAAAGATTCCGAGATAGATTCTCGGTAAGACCAAAATAGGTCTTTTTGCTCTGAGTTTTGGCTAAGAGCTCCATTAACAACAACTCCCGCCTCTATTAAATCAACTAAAATTTGTGAAGCGTGATCGAGTGAGCTGCCGTCTTCTGTTTCAAATTCGCATACTACGTAGTAGGAGCCGACGAGGCCACTGAGCGGATGCTCAAGGTTTCGGCTTTTCAAAACAAGTTCTAGGGCTTGCTCAGAGAAAAATTCAAAAGCCGTCAGTTGAAGTTGCCTTGCGGTTTCAAGTACCTTCGAGATGCCATCTAGGCTTGCTACTTGCAAAAGAAAAACTTCTGAGGCTCGAGGGGGCTTAGTCAGTTGAACAGTCACTTCAGTGACGATGGCTAAGGTGCCTTCGCTTCCGATAACAAGATCCTTAAGATCGTAGCCTGTGGCGTCCTTAACGAGACTCTTGCCTAACTCCAATACTTCGCCGCCTCCGGTGACACAAGTGAGTCCTGCCACCCAGTTTCTTGTCATCCCGTAGCGAATGACCTTTATACCGCCGGCGTTTGTCGAAACATTTCCGCCGATTTGACTAGAGCCTTTGGCGGCGAAGTCGACGGGATAGAAAAGATTCTTTTGTCTAGCAAAGTTCTGAATCTCTTGCAGCACGACTCCCGCATCGCACCTCAATGTTTGATCAACCTGGTCAAACTCATGAATCGCGTTCATTTTCTCAAGAGAGAGAACCAACTCTTGATTTGCAGCAACAGCACCGGCACTTAGCCCCGTTCTGCCGCCGGATGGCACAATAGACACGTCGTTCTCATTGGCCCATTGAACAATCGCCATCACATCTTTAGTTGACTTCGGAAAGACAACGGCAAGCGGGGCCGGGGTTTCATGCCGTGTCCAGTCTCTTCCGTAGTGGAGCAACTCTTCTTTGTCGATGGAAATTTGGTTTTTTGAAAGAATATTTGCAAGGGAGTCTAAAAGTTTCATTTGGCCATCGACCTATCGGTTATTTATATTCTTCAGAGCAGAATCTTTTTATCCATCAAACCCAACTACTGCATTACGAACCTGGTACTCAAAATAGCCGTTACTAGCAGGGGGTGACGATGCCTTGCCCCGAGTCGCTAGGCCAAAAATTATTCGTTGTTTTTACCAGATTTCCACGCTGTTGGAAAGGTTTCAGAAAGGGGATTCTTTGCATAAAAAGTCTTAATTGATGATAAAAACAGACGGGCCTCATGCAAATGCTGTGTGGCTCTGGTCAGTTCATCGATATCAAGATTCTTGGCCCGAAGATTGGGATCAGAGGCGCTCTCGAGCAGAGATTTAAAGTAGTCCTCTAAAGTCTCTCCCATTTCACTTATGGCGTTAAATCCGTAAGTAGCGCCGCTTCCTTTTAGCTTATGAAAAAAATTGGAGATTTCTTCTAAAGAAAAGTCGAGACCCTCGTACCGCTCAACGACCGCGATCTTCTCGTCGAGCGATTCAAGGTATTCTTGCCGCAGTGAAGCCATGAAGCTTTCCCAATCGTTTGGTGCCAAAGCTGCTCCTAGCCTAAAACGAAGTTTTTGAAGTTGACGGGTAGAGTACATTGTAAGGGGAGGCGCTTACCTGCGGCAACTTTAATCAAGAAGCCCTCGCCGGCTCTTCGGCGGCCTCAGAAGTGGTAGTAACATCTAGCTGCTCTGTAAGTTCAAAATCTTTCAGGGTAAAGTAAAAGCGACTTCCCTCACCAGGGGTTGAAGTTAACCCAATGGTGCCCCCATGCTGTTCGACGAGGGCCTTTGAAATTGCAAGCCCTAGGCCAGTGCCCTTAACCAAGGGGTTTTCGGAGTCCGTGGACTGCCGAAATTTCTGAAATATTTTCTCTTGATTCTCTGGTGCAATCCCGCGCCCGTGATCCCGCACTTCAAACAGCAATCTATCAGATTGCGCCTCAACGCGCACTTCTACTTCACTGTCTTTGGGGCTAAACTTAATAGAATTAGAAAGCAAATTCGTGAGTGTTTGCTGAATGCGGTCGGCATCGGCCAAGATCTTTCCGGCTGGAAGTGGGTACACCTTGATTTTGATTCCCGCTTGCGAAGAGATTCCCTTAAGCCCTTTCACTGTTTGTGATACGAGATCTTGAATATCGACCCATTCTTTTTTAAGTGGCAGACGGCGTGCTTCAATTTTTGCTAGATCGAGAATGTCGTTGATGAGTCTGATCAGCCGATCGGTCTCCTCTTCAGCAATGGCGAGTAGCTCCATAGCTGATTTTGGAACCTCTCCGACAGCTCCGCTGGTGAGTAGCCCTAGAGACCCTTTGATCGAAGTCATGGGAGTGCGAAGTTCGTGGCTTGCAATATTTAAAAACTCGGACTTGGCTTTATCGAGCGACTTAAGCTCCTCGACATTCGCCAAGACTTTTTGAGCCACAGCATGAAACGTTGTTTGTATGCTACCCATTTCATTGTCCGGAGCCACTTTAATCTCATAGGAGTATTTGTCGTTCAAAAAATCTACCATTTGGTGCTGAATCTCTTTAAGTGGCTTAAAGATATTTGTTCGTAAGAAAGCATCAAGATAGATAAGACCGCTGGCGGTGATAATTACGACAAGTAGCCATAGAATACTCGTTGTTTTTGTAAAATAGGTTACACGTGAAGTTGCATACTCATTAAACGCTGCCTCAGATTTATTGAACTCGGTCAAACGAATGGAGTAAAGCTTGGTGTTTTTAGAAGAGTAAGCCTGAGCTAAGTTAGAAAAGAAAATTTTTCTCTCGGGAGGAGCCACCTGAGACCGAAGATCCTGAAGCTCTTCAAATTTAGACTCGTCAAAAGAATTTACAGATAGCTCAGACACGAGCTTGTTTGCTTTTGCTGAGACACGTTGTTGTTGTTGAAGCTTTTTTGATTGCCCACTTTGATTGCGGATGATGGCGGCCAGCAACAGATTGGTAAAGACCAAGGCCGCAATAATGAAAAATACCTTCATCCGAATTGGACTCATGCAGTTCTTCTCTCTCGCTCTTGATGATCTTTGTGCCTTATTAGTATCTCATCAATCTTTTGGTGAAGGTTCTTTGGATCAAACGGTTTTTGAATCGAACCTATCGCACCGGCTCGTAGAAATTCTTTGATATCCATCTCGCTGGATTTCGCACTCAAAAAAATAATTGGAGTTTCAAAACCGCTCGCAAGAAGTTCCTGACAGGCGGTAAGCCCGTCTTTTTTTGGCATCATGCTATCAAGAAGCAGAAGATCAAAATTCTCTTCGAGACCCCTGACGATGGCCTGCGCTCCGTCGGTTACCAGAGTGACTACGTGCCCGCCAATCTTCTCTAACGAGAGTTTAGCAACGATGCCAATGCTAGGGTCGTCTTCTGCTAACAAAATTTTCACGAGGCGACTTTCTTTCTCTTGTTGAGTAGGTAGTTGTTCATCCAGGCTCTGAGGCGCTGGAGCTGTGTATCATCAACGCCCACAAAACCAAGACGTATTCTGTACTTACTTGTGGTGGCGGATTTACTGCATCCAAGAACTTTGTACCTAGCAGAAACCCACTTGAGCTCTTTAAAGAGCGGCACTTGGAGTTTCGGAAAGTCACCCTCTCGCAGTTCAAATGGAGCCTCAATCGTAAAGCCAATTTCTGAAATTGAAATCACATTTAAAGGAGTCTCTAAGGTAGCCTCAGAAAAGGATTCACTCGATGAGAGCGAAATCTCATTGTCGTCCTGGTTGGCTCTCTTTTTTAAAAGAGCTTCGACTTTTCCTACCAAGAGATGCGGATCGAGTGGCTTTAAAATGTAGTCATCTACGCCCGATTTTAATGCGTTTTCGATATCTTCTTTTTCTCGTCGTGCGGTTAAAAGGGCAATGCCCAGATCTTTAGTTTTAGCGTCAGCTCGTAGAACTTTCACAAGCTCAAAACCAGAGTAGCCTGGCATATTGGCGTCAGACACGACGACGTCGAAATCCTCTTTTTTGAGAATTTTAAACGCGCCGAGGGCACTGTTGACCGTGTGAACCTCGTGGTCAGCAAATTCAAGCACCCGGCTTGCAATCTTTAGAATTTCAGGGTCGTCATCGACCAAGAGTACTTTACCCAAGCGTTCCTCATGTGCGAAGTGGGCTTTGGAGCTGCAAAGCGTTTATAAGTTTACCTACTGAAAAAGGCTGCCAATAATAACTTAAAACTAACAGCTAAGCCGGATCTATAGGCCCACAGATGTTTATCGGACCTTCGGTATGTGAATTGGATGTTGGTTTTTTTTGTCGGAGGATTTGACGTCTCAAAATGAGACGTTAAATGAAACGGGGTTAGGAGGAGCTTGCGCAAATCCAAGGTTGAGGTTAAATATGCCTTAAAGCGTCTGCGAGAAGGCTTTAAACTCATTTGTTAGGAGAGACTTCCATGAATAATATTAACGATAGGATCGAGAAGATTTTGACCGAAAACAAGACGGTGCTCTTTATGAAGGGGACTCCAGACTTCCCGCAGTGTGGTTTTTCACAGCGAGCTGTTGCTATTTTGGGCGAGCTTCAGGTGCCCTTCTTTTCTGTAAATATTCTTGAAGATGAAGAACTGCGAAGTGGAATGAAAGAATACGGTATTAAGTTTCGAACATTCCCGCAGCTTTATCACAACAAAGAGCTTGTTGGCGGAAGCGACATCATGATGGATATGTTCGAGGACGGTCAGCTTAAAGAAGAGCTCGCGAAATAGACCGGCCCCGCTTAAGCATACTTGCGGCGGAGTGCCTCTTTCAGTTACCTTTCCCGCAAATCTGAGCGCAAGTTGAAAAGCAGGCTTCGTTGACATGTGCTCAAAATACATTGTAAAATGAGCACATGCTCCTAGAAAGAAAAATATCTAATGAAATCAAATAGATAGATAAGTCGTTTTTGCTTATTGGACCGCGTCAAACTGGCAAATCAACGTTTATAAGGCAGCTGAAACCAGATTTAGAGATCAACCTGGCCAGGCAGCTAGTCTATTTGGACTTTCTATCGAACCCAGGGCTTCTAGAAAGTGAAGTTCATTCAAGGGTAGCAAGCGGTGAGAGACTAAGTGTTTTCATCGACGAAGTCCAAAGGCTGCCTTCGCTTCTGAATACAGTTCAATCGTTAATTGATGAGAATCCTAAACTTCGCTTTTATCTAACAAGCTCTAGTGCTCGAAAGCTAAAGCGCGGAAACGCCAACCTACTTCCTGGGCGGATTGTGAGCTATGAAATGAGGCCATTATCTATCGAGGAGCTGGGCGACCAATTCGATTTAAAAAAAGCGCTGATACGAGGGCTGCTGCCAGGGATCTATTTAGACTCTTCAGATGTAGTTTGGCGAAAGGTACTTCGAACCTATGCTGTAACCTATCTTCAAGAAGAGGTGCAAGCAGAAGCTTTAACAAGAAACTTAGAAGGGTTCAGTCGTTTTTTCTCTGTAGTTGCCTCACGCAATGCTGAGCTTTTTGATATCGCGAAGTTTTCATCAGAAGCTCAAATCGAGCGCACAACCGCAAAGCGATATTTTGAAATCCTTGAATACACACTTATATTAAATCGAATCGAAGCTTTCGCTAAAAGTACCAGACGCCGAATAATACAGCACCCGCGATTCTACTTTTTTGATGTGGGAGCTCTCAACGGATCACTCGGAAACTTCAATGTTTCTGACGACAGAAAAGGCAAGCTTTTAGAGAATTTGGTTCTGCAGTTGTTACTATCTTCGTTTAAGGGTCAAGATCGACAGGTAAGAGTGAGTCACTACAGAACAGATGCAGGGGCAGAGGTTGATTTTATAGTTCAGACAGAGTCGAAAGTATTCGCGATTGAAGTAAAGTCTGCGAGAGCAGTGGCTCAGTCGGAGCTTTCTGGTCTAAAGAGTTTTGCGGGGTTTTATGACAAACCCCATAGAGCAATGGTGTTGTGCCTGGCTGAGCGGCAGCAATTGGTAGATGGCATCGAGATCTGGCCGCTAAAAGAAGGAATTCTACAAATAACAAAACGCTAGCTAAACTAGCACTAAGTAATGCTGGCTATGGGATACTGGGGAGTCTGTGCGTTCATCAAACTTGTGGCGATATCATATGCAGGATAGTCCATAAGGCTTCGAAAGTGAAATTACTGAATGACTTTAATAGTTAGCAGGTGAAGCTCGCCGGATTGAAGTTCATCATCAAAGAGTTTCATGATCTTCATATGCTGCTGAATGCGGCTTAAACCCTTTAGGCAGTCCGCCTGTATTACCACCTCAAAGTGATCTCCCGCCCCAGTTAGATCGGTGACCTTAAGCTGAGTTGGAGTGAGTTCATTCTGGATTTTGTCTTTGATAAATGAAGGGTTCATGCAACTCCTACTGGGCGAAATAAAGCTCTTGGGTTTCGATTTACCAGTTGAGCAGAGGCCTTCTTGCTAGAACACTGAAAAATAGTCAAGACGCTTGACTCTAACTTCATATGGGAAAAGGCATAGTGGTATGGATAGTGCACTGTGACGGTAGATAAGTTTTGCATTCCCGTGGAGGCAAAAGAGATGTCTAGGTTTTTTACAGTTATAAAGCAATTTTTGGCTTCGGCTGCAAGAGCCTTCTTCACAATAGCATTGGTGGTTTCACTACCGTTCAGCGGTCCAGCGCGTGCGCAGGATGGAGGCGCGGGATCGGGAGCTTTTTTGCTGGATGAGATGCTCAAGAATCACCCTGACGTCGAAATCAAAGGCCGGCCTCAAGTCAGGCAGGGACCTGGCCCGGTTAAACGTACAAAAGAGTTCCTTTATGCAAAGAAATCCACTCTAAAGAACGGGTTAAAGGTTAACGCAGCTCTCGTTGGTGTATTTGCCAGCTTTTATCTTCTAGCCTACGTACTACCGAATTGCTTCTCTAACTGGGAAGCCAAGAGAGACATGTGCCGATGGTGGATAGCAGCGCGAGGCGTGGGCTGGGCCGCACTAGCCGCACCGACTTTTCGCGCAGTAGATTTTACGTTAGCAAAAACTTTTCAGCAGCTTGCCAGTGGTGGGCCACTCTCCTCTTTTGCAAGGCTTTCTATAGCGATGGCGCTAGTCAGTCCCATTTTTAATTACATGCATGCTCCGGTTTTCACAGATCTTGATAAGCTAATCGAAAAAAGACAACTTGCCGAAATAGAGATTGCTGGTATTCAGGATCAGATCAGAAGAAACGGCGACACACTAGCATTGCGTGAGCAGCTTCATGCATACCGGATTGAACTTGCGCAAATCCTTGAGCAGTACTCCGAGATTATGGACAACAAGTTTGCTATTGCGTTTTACCAAACTTATGGAGATGGCTCGACCTTATCAGACGCGCTCTTGCAGGAAGCTTTGCGAGCAGGAAATTTGCTGCTCCATTTTAATGCCGGCATCTGGGCTGTCGAAAGAATGTCAAAAGCAGCGCAATCCGCAGGTGTTGAAATTAGTGATCGGCGCAACAAGACCAACGTAACGACTGCCGTAAGAACAACCAAGACAGAGAGGCACGAAGCGATAAAGAGGTTTGTTGAAAAACGAAATGATATTTTTCGCAAAAGCAAGGATTGGCTGGCGAAAGAAGACGGTTGGAATTTTACAAAGAAATTTAGGCAGGGGGTAGGGCGAACAGTCGACGTGGCGCCACAGAAAATAAGCAGTACGGTAGTTGCGGCTCGGGGATGGAGCACAAATACAAGCGGCAGTCTTTTTCGATTCGTTAAGAGTTTGGGTGGAAGTTGGCTGGGCAAAACTGCTTTTGTGATGGGTATGTTTTGGCTTGCCGGTCAGACTATTGAGTGGGAGCAAAGCGTTTGGCTGAATGGAAAAAGTTACTTAAACTTGATGGATCGCTATGACGAATTTGAATTATACGCAGAAGGGTTCCTGACGAACCAGTTTGTCAGGTCAGATGAGACAGTAATAGCAAATCCTTTCACATCCTACAGTTATAAAAAAAACCAGCTCAAACTAATGCAACCGAAGGCCTATGCCCGAACATCGGAAACACGCGAAGGCCTATCAGAAGTCGGTACGTCGGAAAAAAAAGAAGACATTTTCACATTCGAAGACTTAATTTTGAATTCAGCGGGAATGACTCTGGCACTGTCTAATATTGATGATATTCGTCAATATTATCGGGAGGGCGTATTTACCAAGGAATTTAAGGCGAAAGCCGATGAAATTCTTGGTGAAGCTGCCGCACAAGAATTCGAAATCTACAAGGAAGCCTCTTACTTCAACTGGATAGCGTCAGAATTTGACAGCGAAAAAGGAACGAAGAGTGATTTTGAACGGTTTCAATCAGAAGATTTCCAGCGTAACGGCCGACCGACTTTGCCAGCTTGGCATGTTGATCGGCAAACGGATTTGGTAGGGTTCAACGAAGAGTACCGTCATTATCTAGCCGAGTTCGACAGAAAAATTTTAGGACTTGCACCTCGAGCCATGCGTAACTCGCCGCTGGATCCAATCCCTGTTCGCAATAAAGTAGCTGTTTTGGATATCGCCAAAAAGCATATCGAGCAAAGGTATGCACAATATTTTGAATGGAGAGAAAGGGCGATAAGGAGTAGACTGCCGGATGTAGTTGAAGCTCTTGAGGGTGGGCTGCATTCGTCTTCGCCGTATACGGTTCAGAAGATGCTAGCTGGCATCACTGGTTGGCTGCGTAGTAGTTGTAGCGACAAGGAGAATCGTCAGAACTGCAGTCGCGCAGCGCAGGAAACTCAATTAGGTTCTACTGGGCAAAGAGGCTTTGTTATCGCAGAGATTGAGCGTCTAGTTGGAGTCTACCGCAGACTCTATAAAAAAATGAAGCCGAAATCTACTTTAAGCTTTCTTTTCAACAATTACATTGAAGCTTCAGAAAAACCTGACGAAGCATTGTTTCAGTTTTTTGGAAAAATAGCGCTGAAAAAAATTCAGAATGCACAATACGCAGACATTAATGGTTGGAAAGCAAAGTTTGAATACGGAGGCGTCTATGAGCAGGTCAAACCCAAGCTACCGTTAGGAGCGGATGCCCAAAAAACCTTAGAAGATTTCCAAGTCAATTTACAGCTTTTGGAATCAGCCAAAGTTGACGTACTTGCTGATGACAGTACTTTTCTTGGTCAGAGTTTGTGGGCGAAAGCGGCGGTTGCGCAGACTGTAGACAAAACAAAAGCGACTCGAGGCTGGGAAAGCTTTACAGAGGACAGCTTGCAAAGGCAATTGTATTTCTACTCGCTTGCGGGACCAATTCAATTGGTTAGCATTCTTGGAATTTCTGAAGAAAACCCTCAGGCTGACGAAGACAGCGATAAAGTTACCGCGAGCGAAAAGACTCTAGGCAAAAAGATCCCAAGCAAATTGCGTAACCCGAAGTCGCTAGCCTTCAGGAACGAAGGTATTCGCTGGGACTTTTTTACCATGCTGGTTCTAAGGGATATCCGTATGATGGTAGATCAGTACCTTGACCAGAGTTTTCTCGCAGCAGACTTGAGAACTCGATGGCTCAACCTGGATGAAAAGGATTTTCAACTTTTGTACAACCAACCGAATGTGAGCGACGGCATATTTCGTCAAAGTTTTAACGGACCATTTAATGCGCTTGGCGACATCGGAAGCATGATGGAAGTTGAAGTGGCAAAAGCGACGGATTCGGGTATTTACATTAGGCTCAGTTTGCCAAATGAAACAGCAGCGCAGCCAAAAGACGATGCTAAAAACACAGTTGATGAAAAGAAGTCGAGAGCTGATGAGCCGGCTAAAGTAAATGGCGCCACCGGATCATCGCCTAATCCTGCAGCGAATGAGAGAGTAGTACCGGGCGAGGCTACTTCGAGCACTAGTCAGAGCCGTCCGGAAACGCCACAAGAGGTCGCAGATCGAATTGAGAAAGCACGAAAAGCAGCAGCAGATGCGGCTAATCAACTGAAGCCACCAACACAGTGAGGAGGCCGACTTGAAACTGTTAGCTCCCCTTGCTTTTTTTTATTTGGCCTTTTGGACGGGGATTACAAGCGGATCGACACAAGTGGCAACTACTGGTGTTGAGCCGGGCTTACATCGTATTGAAAAAAGTTGTTTACTAATTCAACAAAATAAAAGCGATAGACTTTGGCAGCACTTGCTCGTTCAGTACTCGTTGCCGAGTCTGCTTGAATTAATTGATTCCTATTCGGACGCCTTGACTAGGCCGGCATCTGAGCTGGCAGGGATTGTTCAGCTAGCAACAAATCCGTTAAGCATCGCTAGATCATTCACAGACAAACCCCCGTCGAAGTTGATCAAGCAACTTATCGATGTTGGCGTTCGATACCAAGAGTTTTCCATTATTCAAAAGGAGTATGGCGCTACTTTGAAGAGTTTTGCTTGCAGAGAAGAAGTCTTTGCTAAACTGCAAAGTTGGATGGCGCTGAGTAAGAATTACACCCGCACGATCGGAGTAAACATAGTTGGCTCTATTACCGGACTTCTTCCGTTGACACTAACGAAAGCAGGTGTCGCGACAATCGTGGCTGCAGGGGTAGGTTTTTTGATAGACCAGACTGTCTTCGGCGGCGAAATATCGCATGCTCTTGAAAAGAATACCTCTGGAAAGTTCCAAAATTGGGTGATGGGGCTAAGCTCAATTGAAGGCTTTCGAGATGAAGCACATGAGATTTTCGAGCGCAGTGAATTTAGCTTATTGACTTGTGGCCAATCGTTGTATCTTGCTGCTATCCGAGAGTGTGTTCTTGATACGAATTCAAGATTGTCAAACGATGGAAGTGCCCAAAGAGGGCTGTACTGTAAGCAAAAATTGTCATCACGCAGATCTACAACCCAGTTCTTTAAGAAAGTGCGCAGCTGTTTGGAAGGGCGCCAAGAGCCAACAGTCAAGCGCTAAAGCCTACTGGGCGGGGGGAGAAATGGCTACTGTTTAGCAGCTTCCTCGCTGGGTTTCATGCAGTTAGATATGGAATTCGGGCTTTTCCCCCATTCCCGGGTGGTGAGAATTCGCAGCCCTAAGACCATTCTTTGACGGACCGTTCCTAAAGTTATACCTGCGCTCAGTGCTCAGGTTTTAGACAAAAAAACCTTTCTCGATCGTAAAAAGTTTTCAAACCCGTCGGCATCGCCTTTGCATTGTTTGTAATGAATTTCGAATTGCGAGATAAATGCGGAATCAGATACAAGAATGAGCGAACGGTATTCGTCGATTCATAAAATTAGGAGGTACGGAGATGAAAAAGGTGTTTCTAGGACTAGTCAGCGCGGGCTTTGCCTTATCGCTAGCAAATGCTTACGGTAACTCGGCAGTTGCTCCAAAAAGCGGCAAGACAACGGTCGAAACGGCAAAAGGAGCTTCTGCGGTAGAAACAATGTTGGCCCAGGGTGTGAGCTCAAGGCTGGCTAGGATTATGGAAGTAAGCCAAAGTGCAGGAGGCAAGGGTGCTAGCAGTGCAGTAGGCAATCTCGTTTCGGCGGCGAGAGCACATCTTGGTGCATCCGTTCGGACGAGCGAAAAGGATGTTGCTGATTATATTAACGCGATCTTTGATGCTCCGACAGCTGATAGAGATCTCGCGAAATTGAAAACAGCAAGCCAGAAGCAACAGTTCAAATCGTTACTTGAAGTATATTTGGCGGCCCTAATCGCTAAGGGAAATCCATCGATAGCTAACCATTTGGACTTTATAGTATTGCAGGCGCTGGATACTAAGAAGGTTACTTTCAAAGTTAACGGAAAGACGATTCAATTATCCAACGGATATGCGATTGCGAGAATGTGGAAGGCTGGACTTGAGGCGATTAGAAATATGCCAAAATTAAACCCACAAGATGCATTGCAAGCAGGCGTGATTTCATTTAGACAGACCCATCTTGGCGAAAATTCTCAACAGGCTGACGCTGGGTGGGCAAAGCTTATCGAGTGCCTTAACAGCGCGAAAGCCGAACTCGCGAACGCAGCTTAGTATTCAACTTTATTCTGTTTACGGATTAATAGAAAGCTCTCCTAATTGGAGAGCTTTTTTTATTGGTAAAAACTAAATATTGGCGGTTAAGTAAGTCGGCTTAACCATTCAGCGTTAGGGATGTGTTAGAATGCCGGTAGGGCGATGGCTGTAAAAACCCAAAAAGAAAAGCAGAAGGCGAGGGAGCTCAGGCAGAGTCAGTGGTGGAAGCAACAGCTGGCAAAAGGGGTTTGTTTTTATTGTGAAAAGACATTTGCTCCGAATGAGCTGACCATGGACCACAAAATACCGCTCTCTAGAGGCGGAAGATCAACAAAGGGCAACATCGTGCCCTGTTGTAAAGACTGTAATAATAAAAAAACCTATCTCACCCCCGCAGAAATCGTCTTAGCGGGGCTACAAAACGACGCTCAGAAAAAAGGCACCTAAAGAGCCTTTTAAGGAAAACTATTTTACGATCTCTACAAGTTCGACTTCAAACTTAAGAGTTGAATTGGCAGGGATGGGCCCAACAGCCTGATCACCATAGCCCAAAGATGGCGGGATAACTAACTCTCTCACTCCACCTTTTTTCATTCCGGCAACGCCTTCGTCCCAACCTTTAATGACCATGCCTTTGCCAATATCAAATTCAAAAGGCTCGTTACGGTCCCGTGAGGAATCAAATTTTGTTCCATCCATCAAGGTTCCAACGTAGTGAACTTTTACTTTGTCTCCAGATTTAGCTTCGTCGCCCTCGCCAACTTTGACGTCTTTACTTTGTAAAGTAGTCGGTGCGTCCTCAGTTTTGGTTACTGGAGCTGCTGCTTCGTCTTTAGTTTCCGCTTTTTCTTCTTTGTCTGTGCAGCCCACTAGCGAAGTTAAAGTTAGCGCTAGTAATGAGCCCAAGATCTTGCTTTTCATAAGTAATCTTCTCCTATTGGAAGTTTCGAAAATGAATTCTTCGAAACTAAAATCCTATTTTTTATGGCCTCATTAAAAGCCAAAAAAAACGGATTTGCAACAGTGTTGATTTAGTCTTAACAGCAGAGTCAAGCAGAGGGAGTCAATTCTACTGCAGCAAGAATTGAGAAGGTTTCGTAGCAGCTTTTTATAGATTTTCTTTTCACAAAAAGAGCAGTAAAACATCTTGGCTACCACAATGGGCCGAATTTGCCATGCCTTGGTTAAACTGACTGTTCTGAATCGTTCAGAGCCGGTCTCTTGTATTGTCTCGCAAAGTTTAACTGCTCCGTGGTTGTGACTTCTCGCTAAAAGGCATCGGATCGCTGTCTCTAGAATTCAGAAAATAAGAAAGTTTGCGCCGCGCTCCTACTCAAGCAAATCGATAAGGAGGGTTGCTCACTGAGGGAGTTTCTGTTCATAATGAGTCAATACGGAGACTTTCTTTGGCAACACAGCAAATTACAACCAGTTCAACAGCAGAATATTTCGCAAAAAACCTTCAGCAAGTCGGTTTTTCGTCTCCCACGAAAGCTGTGCTTACAACCTTGAAAGAGGCTGTAGACAACTCTTTGGACGCGTGCGAAGTGGCAGAAATACTCCCCGAGCTGCGCATTGAGATCTCAAAAGTCGGCCCAGGCGCGCAGAAAAACACAGACTTGATAAGGCTTCTCATTGAGGACAACGGCCCTGGAATCGAGCAAGACGACCTTTTAATGGTATATGGCGAGTATTTGGCCTCCTCAAAGTTTGGGCGAGGGCAATGTACACGCGGCCAGCAGGGGATCGGGATTTCGGCAGCAACCACCTGGGCCCAACTCACCAACGCCAAGGGTGCCCGAGTCATTAGCAAAACCAAACGCATGAAAAAGGCCATTGAAGCCCTTATAGATGTTGATATCAAAAAAAATAAGGGAGTCTTTCGAGAAAAAAAGACGATCGATTGGGATAGGCCTCACGGCGTCCTTGTAGAGTTTATGCTCGATGGCCGTGTGCAGCTGAACGGCGATGGTGGGCTGATGACCTATCTTGAGGGCACGACCCTTGTGAACCCTCATTTGACCTTAGTTTATAAGCTTCTAGATGCCGACGAGGTTCGCGTTGAAAGAGTCAGCGAAAAAGTGCCCTTGATACCCACGGCGGTAGCACCGCACCCGCATACGCTAAAACTTGGCGAATTTATGACTCATGCTCATTTGTTTGGCAAAGTGCCGCTCAGGAAGTTCTTGAAAACAGGCTTTACTCGATTAACTGACGCAACAATTACAGAGCTCAATAAGAAAGGGATACCTAAGGCCCTCTTTGAAAAGTCCGTTAATGCGCTCTCCGAAGCGCAATTCAAATCGATTTACCAGACCCTACAAGACACCGAGCTTGTACCGCCGAGTACAAAATCGGTTCTGTCAGTAGGAGAAGACGCTCTGGCTCAAAGTATTTTGCGTTTAGGCGATGTAGATTTCTTTAGCGTTGTTACCAGAAAACCTCGCATTTGTGATTCTAAGCCCGTCTCTGTAGAAGTGGCGCTTGCTAGGTTTAAGAATCGTGGTTCAGAAGACCAGCCGCTTCAAGTGCTTCGCTTTGCGAACCGCGTTCCTTTGCAGTTTGACAAAGCGGGTTGCGCCATCACTAAGGCAATTGAAACGGTAAACTGGCGCTCATACGGACTCAATCAGCCAAGAAACTCTGTGCCGCTTGGGCCCTATGTTTTTGCCATTAGTGTGGTTTCTCCGTTTATTAAGTTTAAGAATGCCTCAAAAGAAACGGTTGATGCGAGCGAAGAGCTTGTTGAAGAGATTCGCCGAGCGTGTATGCAGGCAGGTCAAAAACTTAGTCGGCACATTCGAAAAGAGGTCAAAGAAGCAGATCTTGAGAAAAAGCTTCAACACATAGAAAAATTTGGCCCGATGCTTGTTGAAGGGCTAGTGCGAATTTTAGGAGCTTCACCGGCTAGAGAAAAGCGCGCTGAAGAGGGTCTTATGAAGATTTTAGGGCGCGATGCTGCGGCCGCTGAAAAGGATCTCTCTCAAGCCGATGAAAAGTTAGAATCACTGAGAGTGGCACAACAAGCTATTCGCGCTAAATTCAACGCGACATTTGGCGATGACAGCGGTGGCGAGGAATACTCCGAGTCTGACGTGATCAGCGATGATGGGATTGTTAACAGCAAAGTAGCTCGCGATGTCATTGATGTTGAAAAGGTAGCCAAACAGGCTTTGGGCAAAAAACAATCAAAGGGTAAGTCGCCTGCAACAAAGACGCCGACAACAAAGACACCGAGTAAAAAAAGCTCTCAAGGGGCTAAGCGAGGCAAAAAGTAATGAAAGCATCAACGAGACAAGATGGTATTCCTCGATTGGCTAAAGCCGTATGCGACAGGATGCTTAAAGATTTAGAAGCGGCGAAGCGGCCCGTTCTTGAGGCCACCAAGTGCGCTTTAGATAATGCGTTTTATGATCCGAAAATAGGTTATTTAGCGCCCGGAGACAAAAAAGTAAAAACCGAGCTCAATGTATCTTCTGTCCAAAAGATGTCTCGAGCCGTCTTTATGCTCGAAATTTTGCTCAGGAACATATCAACTGGCGCAGTGAATACAAAAAGGGAGCTTTATTACATCTCAAAAGGTGAAGTGAAGTACAACCCAAAGCTTCGTCCTCTAGATTTTCAAGAGCAGGAAGAAAGTGACTCTATTATAGACTTCATTTGTGAAATGTTTGAAGTCTACCGTGAAGACATGAACTGTTTTGCCAACGATCGCGGCGGTCAGACTTATTCGCAGCAGCTTATCGTTACAGAAACCCTACCTGATGGTGATAAGGCCGTTGTTGATTTGAGCTCTCTGGGTACTTCACCGTTTCAACCAAAGAACCGACCACAAAGTCTGCAGCTCAAATCTAAAGGCAAGATAGAATTTGGATTGATTGTCGAATCAGAAGGCACGGCGAACACGCTTGTGAGTAACGGTTTTACACGCAGGAATAAATGCATTTTGATGGGCGCTCAAGGTGTTCCGAGCAATGCCGTGAGAGGTTGGTGTAAGCTCATTCAGGATCAGCTAAAGGTTCCTCTTTTCTTCTTCGGTGATCTGGATGCTTACACTATGCAAAATATTTATCGAACTCTTAAGGCCGGAAGTGCAGCTAGTTTAATTCGAAATAGTGATTTTAGTGCGCCTGACGTGAAATTTCTTGGAGTTTTACCAGAAGACATTAAAAAGTACGATCTGCACGACTACGCTGTGAAGGAGTCAGACGTTGCAGAGGGGCGAGCGCTGAAAAAGGCAAAGGATGCCCTACAGAATGATCCATTTTTTAAAGATAAGAGAAACAGAAAACTGTCTGATATTTTGCATTGGCTTTTGAAAAATAAACGTCGCTGTGAACAGCAGTCGCTGTTTATGGTGGATCCCAAAGATCCCATCATGCCAGAGAAGATTATTTTAGAGAAAATCCGCTCTGGCAGTTATTTTTGAGGCAGGTAATTAGACGCCCTCTCGCCATTTAATTGAACAGCCCATAGAGGAATGTTGGGTTTCTGGCGGTGGGTTTCCGCCTAGTAAATCTTGAATCGCATTTGAAAGATCTTGCGTCTTAACTTGAGACGGGTCTTTCCACGAATCGTCTAAGCGTCCACGGTAGTAGAGTTTGAAGTTGGCATCGTACAAATACAAATCAGGAGTGCAGACAGCGCCGAATTGCTTGGCCACTTTTTGCGTTTCATCGACCAAATAGATGAACGGAAACTTCATCTCCTCCGATCGCTTTCTCAGCATTTTGGGTGAGTCATCTGGATAGCGGTGCCAATCATTTGAGCAAATGGCGACGACATTGATTTTTTGATCGATGGCGTTCTGAGACAATTTGATCAGTCGCTCTTCGATGGCTTGAACATACGGACAGTGGTTACAGATGAACATGACAAGTAAGCCGCGCGGATTTTGCGCCTGAAGGTCACTTAAGCTCACTGTTTTGCCGTAGATATCAGGAAGCTCAAAACTTGGGCAAGGGCTACTGATCTCGCCGTCTGGGGTATGTACTAGGGCCATATTGAACCACCTTCGTTTTTTCTCTCATATTAGGCCTTTCATTCAGAGCTGACAACAGCCAGGCGAAGGAATCTTAGAGGGGTCACGTAAAATTAAGTGTTTATCTTAGAGTGAGAATGGGGTTAGATAACTTGAGATGGGAGACAGATTATGCCGCAAACCAACCTCCTAAAATCAAAGGCTATCTCAAAATCAGAGCTCAACGGTATGTTGAATCAGATTGCATTGGCCAGAAGCCTTGGGAAATCCGTTGGGGAAGGCCCATTTAATTGGCAAAAGACGCGAGAGCTTGTTGAGGAGTCTGGCGTTCTGATGGGTAGCAAAATCGCTGCTGCAAAAATAGTCTCGTTGATGATGTGTAAGGGCGGTGTCGGAAAGTCGACACTCACCCATCTTTTAGCGCAAAGAATCTCTCAAATGGGCTTTAGAGTTTTACTCATTGATGCCGATCCACAGGGTAACTTGACGGCAACTTTTGAGCTTGAAAATAAGGGATTCGAAATGAACGAAAGCACTCCAGTTTTGATGGATTTGCTTTCACGTCGAGCTACATTTGAAGAAGCCAGAATCTCGTTGTGTGATGGGCTCGATCTCATACCGTCTACTCCGGTGAACTCGATGCTCGATGTGGTGATTCGCGAGCATTATCGCAATCCGGCAGCACCCATCCGTGAACTTTTGAAAAATCTTAAGAGCGATTACGAGTTTATTTTTGTTGATACGGCACCTTCATTAAATTTGATTAACACAGCTGTGATGGTTGCGTCTGATCTGTTGATTCTTCCTGTCATGGCGGATCGGTTTTCTGAGATTGGCGCCAATATATCGCTAAAAGAAAAAGAACAGATTGAAAATGAGTTTTCTGTCTCTTTAGCGGCGCGTGTTTTGCTGAATAAATGGGATGCTCGAGAAAAGTCTGCTGGGTACTACGAAAAATACTATTCGCAAGCACGCTTTCAAAGATTCGAGACTATTATTAAATCAACCAGTGAATACAAAAATATTTTTCTTGATAAGGATCTTGGCGCAAAATCACGAGTGGCTCGAAAGAACAGAGAAGACTTCGACGGTCTTGTTGCTGAACTGATAGGTCATTTTGCAGTATCTCGCCCTCAAATTTCTCAGGAGTTAAAAAGCTATGTACCCAAAGAAATCGTCACCCCCTAAAGCAGAATCTGCTTCTTCGCAATCATCCGCCAGGCGAGCCGTCAGTCGCGATGCACATGGGACAAGACCGTGGAAAGCTTTTGGTAGTGAAACAGCACCGGCGTCGAACTCAGTGTCGGCGCAAGATACTTCTTCTGAGGCGGCTGCGAAGCGCGAAACCCAGCGTCCGAAGGGCGCTCCGTCAAGTGGACTCAATACAAGGCAGCAGTCTGTAATAGAAAAACTCAGTAAATACATGAATGCGTTCTCTCGACTTTACAACGGATACGAAGTGCACGGGATCGAGAGGATTCCGTTGAGCGGCCCGGCATTGATTGTTTTCTATCATGGGCCGCTGCCCATTGATTCTTGGTATTTTTCATTTGAACTCTACCGAAAGACGGGGCGCTGGATAAGAGGCCTCGGAGATAGCTGGCTGATTAGCACACCCTTTTTTAAAGAGCTGTCTGAGAATTTAAGAGTTATGAGCGCTAACGCAGAGAATGCAAAAAAACTTCTGGCAGATGGCCATATTGTGGGAATTGTTCCGGGTAACATAAGACTTTTTGATGGTGGTGAGTCGGCAAGTTACAAACCTCAGTGGAAAGATTTGGATGGTTTTGCAAAGATTGCGCAAGAAATGAAAGTAGATATCATCCCAGTTTTTACCGAAAACATTGAACAAACTTACCTCAACCCACGCAATGAGGCCGGGGTTTTAAAGCAGTGGTCAAAAAGGCTTGGGATAAAGGCGACGCCGGTAATTGGTATGGGGCTTTTGCCCTTTCCTGTTAAGTTAAGAAGCCGAGTTGGCGAACCGGTGCGCTACTCTCCTGATTTGCGGGCGGACGAACTTTTTAAGAGAACACAAAGTTCTTTAGAAGCACTCATAAAACGATACCAAGATCCCCACAAATCCGTCGTAACGGCACTTCGAAAACGTTTTATCGCGCAAGAAAACTAAGGTTCTATTGCCTTTTATTTTTTGCTTTGCTCGCTACGTTCTTCGAATCAGAAAAATGCAGGTAAAGGTGCACTCTGAAGAGTTGACTAGGGAGCGCTGTGGTCCGCAGCATTCCTCCGGCGTGTTACAAGGATTCCCAACCTCGAACGCCGCTTGCTGATCGCAAAGAGCCGTCACCGAGGATTTCGAGATAGGGCTCGCTAAGCAGTGGCAGTTTATTGAGGGCATCCAACAAATCCGTCCGGCAAGAACTAGACATTTCAGACTCAAAAGAATTACCGAGTGCCTCACCTAGCTCGACTATGAGTGAGGTTAAGAAGTTTTCAAAAGCTTCATGAGTCAGTGGCTGAGGTAAAAACTCTAACAGGCACGTGGAGCTACCTTCTACTTTGCTCCCAGGTGATTCGATGACATTCATTCCGATGCCTACATAGAGCATCCATCGATCAGATGTATTTGTGACTTCAACAAGAACACCTGCAATTTTCTTCTCACCGAGATAGAGGTCATTCGGGGCTTTGAGACTCCAAGGCAATTTTGGCCAGGTAGTTAAAGCCGCCCGGTATAATGCTAAACCGACGAGTGGCGATGCAATTGGCTGCGGAGCACGATCGAGTTCAAACACCCACGTACTAAGAAGAGAAGTTCCCTTTGCTGGAGAAATCCAACTACGCCCACTGCGCCCGCGACCATTTGTTTGAAACTCTGTGATCACCAGAGCCGGTAAGCTTTCCCAGTGTTCAACTTCTTTTGCCCAAGAATTGGTGCTATCAACTTCGTCAAAGTAAACAACTGGTACGTTAATAGATGCCGACCAGCCACGCGCGCATTCACCTATTTTAAATGTCTTCGAAGGCATGCCCTCCCCAGTGAGTACCAAGTGAAATGGTACCAAAAAACAAGATATGTCTACGCGTTCGGCCAGTCAAAAAGAAGTGATAGGTCAGCCACTTGTGCCGAATGCGTCAGGGCCCCAACGCTGATAAAACTCACTCCCGTCAGAGCGACTTCTCTCACCCGGTCTATTGTCATATTGCCGCTGGCTTCTGTCTCTATAGTCACTGGTGTCATAGCAACGATGGAATTCATTTCGTCAATGCTCATGTTATCAAGTAGAATCCTCTGAACACCCAGCTCTATACACTCTTTGGCTTCGTCGTACGTAGTTACCTCAACTTCGATAAACGAAACTCCGCTGTTTCTTATAGAGAAAACTGCGTTGTTTATACCGTCAGCGGCCCTAATATGATTTTCTTTAATTAAAACAGCACTGCTGAGACTGTCGCGATGACTAGTGCCGCCCCCATCTCTTACTGCCTTTTTTTCGAAGGGTCTTAAGAGTGGGGTCGTCTTTCGCGTATCAAGTATTTTGGTTTTCGTTCCTTCAACTTGTTTTACAAATCTTTTGGTTAGAGTTGCGACGCCAGAAAGTCTTCCTAAAAAATTAAGGGCGACTCGCTCGGCCTTCAAAAGGGTGATGAGATTTCCTTCGATCAACGCCACATTTTGGTTTTTCAGCACTTGGTCTGCATCAGTAAACTCCCACTCTATTTTGAGAGCAGGGTCGACCGTTTTTAAAGTGTCTTCAAAAAAGTCACAGCCAGATAGAGTGAGATCTTGTTTAGCTTTGAGTCGGGCGAAACCTCGTCGCGATGCTATACCTAGCCCATCGGTTGTAATATCTCCGCTGGGCATGTCTTCATTTAGCGCCAGCTTGATGAGTTCCGACCTACTAAGAGCATTATTATGCATATCATTTACTCAATTTATTTATAACTGGGTAACATTACCCGGCTTATCAATCGCTTAGCAATATCACCCGATAACATCACTTACATTATCAGGACTTATGTAGCGACATGCGCTAAATCTAGTTCTTATCTTCATCGAGTTTAAGGAGAGCCTCTTCGATCTTAGTATCAAGGTAATCTTTTACGACTGATTGAATCTCCTCTCGAATGACACCTCTTAGCCAGTTTCGAAACTCTGGAGAATCACTCATCTGTGTTGAAGACGAAATCGATTCTTGTTCAGCAACAGACAAGCGAGGTGGCAACTTCACACTTACTGTGTCTTCTGAAACGACAGATCGCTCTTTGTTTCTAGACTCTGCCTTTGGAGTTACAAACTCAAACTCATCGCTTTCTGTAAGTTTATCTACTGGCAATTTAAAATCATGCAATGTCTTAGATTGCCACTGGCTGAGGTCTGAGCCTTCTCTATTAGCGTCGTAGGCTTTGTCGATGTGTGAAATATCGTCGTTTACAGTTTCTTTAGGCTCGGGCGCAGCTTCGGTTCGAGGTTTCGGCTCGCTACTGCTGTTTACCCTTCTGCTAAGCTGAGCGTCATTGTCAGGTGTAGGCGCTTTAATGGGAGCTTGGGTATTACTGGATGACAAGTTAATCAGCTCACGATGAGAAAAATCATCAACATTATTTTCGTCAAATCTCTCTAGCTCTAGCTCCGGTAGTTCCTCATCTTCGTCTGGCTTTAGCAGAGTTTCATTAGAATCACCTGTGACAGATGAAGAGTCGGAGGAGGCAAATTGTTCAATGTCATCAAAGCTGTCCATTGTCCAATTAGATCCAGTTTTTTCAGTCTCGTTATAGGGCTCTTGAGAAGAATGGCCCGCCATTTCTAGAGTAGGATTGGGAGGAAGTTGAGGGCTGGAAGCCCCTTTAATAGGGGCAAGTTTAATAGAAGGCCTAGAAATGGTTTGATCTACCGGGCCAGTTTGATGCATCACGGGCGACGGTGCGATTTCGCTTTCTGTGCTTGGTGGCTCCTCAGCAATGGGAGATTTGTTGTCAACGATTTCTGGTTTTGCTCTGAGCGAAAGGCCCTTTTCACGCTCTTTTGCAGCAAGTTCGCTTTCGATAAATGAGATGTCTGGGAGCTTCACAAAGTTTTCTAATGGATTTTCGGCAGATTTAGGCACCCACCGTTTAATAAGCTCTCGAACAGCCTGGGCGTCGAAGGGCTTTTCTAATCGATCATTGGCTCCGCAATTTTTGAACTTGTCTTCATCTAAGAACATGAAGCCGCTCCACATCAGGACGATGGGAATTTCGGAGGTGTCTTCAGAAGTTTTAATCACCTGAGCGACTTCGTAGCCGTTATGCTTTTGAAGTAGCACATCGGCAAAGATAATGTCGGGTCTAAAGCTCTTGGCAACCTCTTGCACGTCAATTCCGGAATTGACCGTCTTGACTTCAACTGCATAATCTTGCAGTGAGAGCTGCATTACCTTTCGAATGGTTTCGCTGTTGTCAGCAAGTAAGACGCGCAAGGCCATATTGAAAGTAAAGTCGTTTATCACTTCGCAGTCAAGCAAGGGCTTCGGCGGAGCTCAAAACGGCTGGCTTATTGGGAGGCTAGGGAACCTTTTGTTTAATACCGTAGATCGCTACATTGCCAGAACCTTCTTGGGGTACTTCATTGCTACCCTAACAGTTGTGCTGACGCTTTATATAGTTGTGCATGCCCTCTCGGAGACTCTTAAAGGCTCGGGAGTTTCTTTGGAGAGTCTGACACTTTACTACGTCTACTCGCTTCCGGCGATAGCTTATCAGTTCCTTCCGGTTGCAGCGCTGACTGCGACTCTTTTTACGCTTTCCGGAATGAACTCGCACAACGAGTTGGTGGCTCTTTTTTCTAGCGGGATGAGTTTGGCGCGTGTCAGCGCACCGATCTTGTCGATGATCGCCATCATTAGCATCTCATTCTTTGCAGTCGGTGACTGGGTTATGCCTATCTTCAACCAAAAAAAGAATTATATCTATTTTGTAGAAATCAAAAAGCAACCTGGACTCTATGCAACGGTAAAGACAAATCGAATCTGGTACCGTTCGGGGCAGGTCATTTTCTACCTTCAGACAGTTAACCCAGAAGCTAAGAGTGCCGAAGGCGTTGCCTTCTACTACATGGATAACAATTGGGATCTTTCGCAGGTCATACACGCTAACAAGTTGGTGCAAAAGGGTGCTGTCTGGGACCTCAATGATGGCGCGATTACAATCTTTGAGGGTCGAAATAGCTTCCCGATGACTAAGACCTTTGAACATAAGGCCATGGACGCTCTCGAAAAGGATTTTTTCAATGTACCTTCTCAGGCTGTCTCTACAGATGTGATGAGACTTGGCGAGCTACGTAGTTTCATTAAACGCAACAAAGAGGCCGGATTAAATACATTGCGGTATGAGGTGGACTATCAAGCCAAATTCGGTTTTGCATTTGCCTCTTTGGTGATGGCTTTCTTGGGTGTGCCATTCAGCGCAAGAATGAACCGCTCAGGAGGCCGAGCAATGAGCATTGGGGTGACCATAGCCATGGCTTTTGGCTACTGGTCTCTTTACAGCTCGGGGTTGACGCTTGGCAAATACGGATATTTACCTCCGTTTATCGCGGCATGGCTTCCGAATATAGTAACCCTCGTGCTGACAGGCTTTCTAGTATTGAGATTGCGCCGATAAGAAGGTAAACTGAAGAGCAATGGCAATTCTTAAAATACTGACATTTCCTAACCCTGTTCTGAAATCGAAGAGTCGGCATGTTGAGGTTTTTGATGCGAGTCTAAGGGCTTTGGCAGCCGATATGGTCGAAACGATGTATGCGGCTCCTGGTGTGGGTCTGGCCGCCCCTCAAATTGGGGAGCTTGTAAGATTTTTGGTGATCGATACAAGGCCGCGCAGTGAGACCGGCGAAATCCTTATGTCGGAAATGAGTGAATTTGAAAAGAGGCTTTCATGGCCGCTTTATTTAGCAAACCCAGAGATAATCAAGTCAGAGGGAACTTTTCAGTTTGAAGAGGGGTGTTTGAGTATTCCTGGTTATCATGAGTGGGTAGACAGAAAAAAGAATGTGACCGTTAGAGCTCAAAACCTAGATGGAGAATTTTTTGAATTTGAAGCAGATGGGCTTTTGTCTGTTTGCATACAACATGAAATTGATCATCTCGACGGCAGGCTTTTTTTAGATCGAATCAGCATGGTAAAAAGCACTCTGCTCAAGAACAAGATTCGAAAAAAGGGCTACCCTAAACACACAGAATCGCGAAACCCCCTCTAATACTTTTTTGCGCCAGACTTGGCGGGAGTTGCAGGCGTGCAGAAAAAACGTGTAGTCTTCTTTGGTACTCCTGAATTTTCTGTGCCGAGTTTGCAAAAGCTAGTGGAATCGAATGAGTTCGATGTCGTGCTTGTCGTTTCTCAACCGGATAGACCGGCCGGTCGGAAGATGCAGCTTAAAGCGAGTCACACCAAGGAGTATGCTTTAAGCCAAGGACTCTCAGTCGCAACTCCTGAGAAGGCCAAAGAAGCATCATTTTTGGAAAAGTTAAAAAGTGTAAATGCCGATTTAGCTGTAGTAGTGGCTTACGGTCAGATTTTGTCTCAGTCTCTTTTAGATATTTTTAGTGGTGAAGTTTTTAATTTGCATGCAAGTCTTTTGCCCCACCTGCGGGGAGCTGCGCCCATTCAGAGGGCATTGATGAACTGCGACTCTGAAACTGGAGTTACTCTGCAAAGAGTTGTGCAAAAGCTAGATGCAGGACCTATCTTGGGCCTGAGGCGGCTGAAGATTCGCGAAGATCACAACGCTACCATACTTTTTGATGAGCTTTCGCAAATAGGGTCAGAGCTGCTGACCGATGAGTTAGTTCGCTACTTAGAAGGATCGCTCAAGGTTCAAGAGCAAGATGAGTCCAAGGTGACAATCGCGAAAAAGATTGAAAAAGACGAGGCTCGTATTCTGTGGAATCAGTTAGAAGCAAAGTATGTCAAAGGGCTTGTTGATGGTTTAGTTGTTTGGCCAAAGGCTTATTTTTTGTGGAAGTCAAAACCCGTAAAGATTTTGAAGGCTCGGTTAGTAGGCGGCAACGACGCTGCAGTTTTTGGCAGAACAATTGAGGCCGGCAGAGTGCTGATGAGTGATGACGGTCTGCTTATTGTAGGTTGCTCCAGAAATTCCGCTATCGAAATTGTTGAGGTTTTGCCTGAGTCTCGCTCTAGAATGACAGCCAAAGATTTTATTATCGGCTTCGGATTGAATACAGATGATATTTTGGAGTAGTCAATTCACATCATTTACGGTTTCATGATCCAAAATATCGCCGCTCAACGACAGTCACAGATTTAAATCATTCCCGAGAAGAACTTCTCATAGTTAATTATTCGGACATTTTGTGCGGGAAACTCTTTGTCAAAATTGCGTTTATCGACGAGTTGAAAGTTCAGCGGCGTTTTGAGTTGGGACTTAAAGTGGACTAAGTTAGACGAAACGCTTGTAGATCCTGATTTGCACTCTAAAAGCATCCAAGGCTTTCGGTTTCTACAAATCAAAAAATCCACTTCTCTCTTTTCTTTATCTCGCAAAAAATGCAACTCAAAAAATCCTTGGGCCGTATCAGTCCAGAAGTGGCAGGCCTTCAGCAAATGCAGTGCAGTTAAGTTTTCGATTCTTTGACTGAAGTTCTTCTCTGGGATCTGTAAAATATCGTAAAGATAGAATTTGGGCTCAGCCCTTAGCGATCTCTTTATTCCTTTAGAGTATGGTCTTATAAAAAAACCGTAATATAGGTTCTCGGAGAGCAGGACCCAATCTCTTACCGTGGAATACGCGACGCCTACGTCTTCCCTCAGCGAGTTAAAAGAAAACAAGCTTCCTACTTTGTCTGGTATTAGATCCAGCATAACGCGAAAGGCATTTAAGTCGGACAAAACCTTTATGTCTCGGGTGTCTTCGTAAGCCAGTCGATCAAGTCTTAAACGGCTCCATCGTTGGGCTTTGTTGGCGTTACCGGCGATGAATGGCTCAGGGAAGCCTCCGAGTGCCATTAGATCTGACCACTTGTATTCTACCGTCAGACTTTGGAGGATTTCATCAGGCGTAATTGGATAGTCTCTCTCGCCAACGGAGAATGGATGCAGCCGATAGGGTATGTAGCGCCCCAGTAAGCTGTCGCCTCCCTTTCTGTAAAGATCCAGTCGTGCACTACCAGTTACCAAGATAGGGATTTCATTACCAACTGTATCGTATATTCCCTTAATTCGAGATTTCCAGTTGCGATCTTTATGAATTTCATCAAGTAGAACGGGCCCTTTTTCGGCTAGCTCGATGGCTTTAAGTGGCGACTTCGACCACTGCTTTCTAAAGTCGCCATTATCCCAAGAAAAGTAGTTCGCCGATGAAGTGAGCATTTGTTTTGCGAGCGTTGTCTTTCCAACTTGCCGAGGGCCACTAATGAAGGCCATTTTGTAATCAGCAAGGGCATCCGCTTCTACCGCCGCCTTAAGGTATCTTGTTGCCATGTTCTGATGTTCTCACCGTATCGATAATTGGTCAAGACCAGTTATCGATACGGTGAGAACTGGTCAGGAAGGAAGACTACACTTATTACGCGAACGAATTCATTTGCCTTAAGCTATCGCTAATCTTCGATACATCCCAATACAGGAAAGCCTAAGGCTCGCGCGGCTCGCCCAAGGAGCACGTCATGAGTCAAAAGCGTAAGCCTCATCTTTGTTTTTTCTTGCCACACGAGTGCCGACACAAGATGTATCGCATCTAGAGTGCCAAGTCCTACGGCAAAACTTCCACAGACACGATCTAATACCAAATCTGTGATTTCAACCCATTCGACGGCGTCAGTAGCATCTCTAAACTCTTGTACCGCTTTTACATATTCTAATTCTGATAGAAGACTGCGAACTCTTAGTCGGTCTAGCGTTCGAAGTCCTTCAACTTTTAACAGCTTGCTTGCGACGGGACGTTCAATGCGTCGGAACTCAGCTAGCGCACTCGGCTGCCCCAATAAGACTCTCATCAAAACCGAGGAGTCTATATAGGCAATCATCTTTTTGCCCTATCCTCTAACATCAACTCGACGACATCGAATTTGATTTTTGGCTTTGTGGAGAACGAAAATTTTCCTAAAGAAGATGGATCTTTTCTCGGTGGTGTTATCGAAATATCAGACTCTGAGCGAATCGCAGTTAACAAAGCAACTGGAACACCACGTTCCCTTATCTCAACATCCTCGCCGGACTTTACCAACCTAATGTATCGCGCTAACTTAGCTTTCAGTTCCGATATCGCTGCGATTTTCATATGTGACCTCTTAAGACCTATTATAGGTCATGAAGGGTCTAAATACAAGTTGGGCCCGAACTTCGCGGGCCAGGCGAGGTTTTTAGGGTGAATAACGCCTGAGCTCTTATTTTTCGAGGCGTAAGCCTTAGCCACAGCTGCGGAGATGTGGTAACAGCCGCTCCGAGTTTGAGCGCACTCTGTAGCTCGTCGGGAATGATGGATTCTGCGTAATTGGGATCCAAATAAAGAGAGCGCAGTTGGTGAGAAAGTGATTAAATGGTTAAAAAAAGTCGGGCTTAAAAGGGGAGGAGGAGTTGTCATCGATGAAGAGTGTCCTAATAGCGCCGAGTCTGCTTTCTTGTGATTTTTCAGAGATAGCGTCTGAGATAAAACAGATTGAACTAGCAGGAGCTGAGTGGCTTCACTTAGATATTATGGATGGGCATTTTGTGCCAAACATCACTTTTGGGGCTCCGGTAGTGCAAAAGATTCGACCTCGAACAAAGTTGATTTTGGATGCTCACTTAATGGTTGATCATCCCGCCAAGTGGATCGAAGACTTTGCCAACGCTGGCGTAGACAGGCTGACTGCTCATGTAGAGAGTGACGACGTCGGCGACTGTCTTGATAAAATCAAAGCACTTGGAATGAAGCCCGGTATCACTGCAAGGCCCGCGACAAACATAAGTGAAGTGATAAAATACTGCGACAGGGTGGACCTTGTTCTTGTTATGACTGTCAATCCCGGTTTTGGAGGGCAGAAGTTTATGGCCGATCAAGTGCAAAAGATCCAGGAGCTCGATAAAATTAGAAGACAGCGAAAGCTGAACTTTTTAATCGAAGTCGACGGCGGAATTAACGATCAAACAGCTCGCATCTGTGTAGATGCCGGCGCCGACGTGCTAGTAGCCGGGAATTATATTTTTAGCGGAGATTACTCGCAGAGAATCTCCGCTCTTAAAGGCACATAACCCTTTTTCTAAAGTTCTGATTCGATTTGGTGGTAGCGTTTGCAAGACTCTGGACCCCGTATCGAAGAGCCATAAATCTCCCCGTTATAGACTAAGCTCAGTTTTGTGTTTTCACTTGTGCTGAGACTTCTATACGCTGCGGTGGATGCGTCTTGAGCTCTTCGGCTTGTAGCCGCTTGAAATCTTAGTCTAACTAAAGCGGTTCTCACTTTGCCGTCATCCCCAATGTTGCTCCTTCTATAAGGTCTGCCATTTTCATCAAAGCCGATAGGGCCAATAGCCTCTGGCAGCTCGACTTTAAACTGGTAGCCCTTGTGCAAAAGTGTCGTCATAAGTAAGGCCAGATCTCTTCGTTCAACGTTGAGGTTAAGGCACTGCTCTGCTGCCACTACGGATCCTGCTGAAAGTGCGATTACCATAGTTACAAGAATTCGCTTCAGTAATTTCACTTTATGTCTCCTAGGTAATGTTTTGAGCTTTTAGGCTCAGGGTTAAAGTAAACAAATTGATCCACCTGCTACTTCCGCGGTCTTTTGGACTTTCGACCGAAGCCCTTCGTTCGCTTCGAGAAGGCAGAGGCACAACATAAAGTCATTAAAATAATTTCTCAATATTTTATAACAGTGTTATAATTTTTATATAATACTGATATAAAAATCGACTTTCATTCACGGAAGGATTTAGCAGTGAAGCTCAGTTTAGACGGGGTCAAGAAAATGCATGCCGTGCTATCGGCTGATCCGCATTACTTGGCAAAATCTGAAAAAACGCGCCTTCGAATTGTAGAGCAAGCATTGAAAGTCATTGCGGATCGCGGTCTAGAACAAGCGAGTTTTGCGGCGCTTGCCGAAGAGATTGGAGTCAGCAGGCCGCTGATAACCCACTATTTTTCAAAAAAAGAAGAACTGTTTGTCGAAGTTATTCATTTCTCTGTAGCCAATGCACAAATTCATGTTGGGAGCGCTTTCGATGAAACAAAATCTGCACTAAAAAATATTAATTCTTACGTAAAATCAAACTTCGAATGGGCCAAGAAGTTTCCTGACCACCTCAAGATGTGGATGGCGTTTCTCTATCACTGCACGTTTAACCCGGAGTATTTGAAATTCAATTCGGAGGTGCGGGAGATAGGCAGAAGTCGACTCAAGTCTTTTGTGGATAGAGGCATCAAAAACAGAGAAGCGTCGAATTTAGACTCTGAATACATAGCAAGTGTTCTGTACAATCAGGTTGTTCACTTGGTCATTTCGAGTGTGACGCAAAATGGAGTCGACATAAGGAACTATCGAGCACTACGGAAATTGACTCGCGAGCTCTTGAAGACTGAGAGTTAATACGAAATCCGTAGCATTTGTCGATATTTGATCCGGGGTTAATAAACCACGAAACCCATAAGCTCTTTCAAATGCCTTTTTACCTGCATCGTTGGTATACATCACTAAATCGACTTCATCTGTACCCATGATCTTTTTGATGTAGGCACACAGATGTTTAAGAAATTTCTCTCGAGAAGACCTCGAAAGATTTCTTAGGTCATAACGACCGATCTCAACCATAGGCCGATTTTGACGGAGCAATTTGAATTTGTATTTCTCTTCGAATTCAAAAGGTTCATGCTCACCCAGCGAAGTGAGTACGCGAGCGAATCCGTAGTGCGTCTGATTGGGGCTAAAGCCTTTACTGATGTCCAAATCTGAGGCGATGAGAAAAAAACTACGGTCTAGGAACTTTTGATTGAATTGATTGATTTCGAAAATTTGAGACGTTGGTACGCCTCTGCGATCGCGATAGTCTTTGTTGACTTCTTGCTCACCAAAAATGATCTGATTAAAAGGGGCGAGTGAGTACTTTAAGAAGTTGGTTTTTGGAAGATCAAATGCGGGCAAATTCTGAGCGGTAAAATTCAGTTCACTATCAAGTTGAATCATCAGGTGAATTGTTTTGGGGTCAATCTCGTAAAAGTAAGCTTTGACTATGTCTTTTTTTCGGGTTTGAAGCGTTACTTCTTTTCCTAAGTAAAGCTGTCTCGGTAAAGACAAAAGCATATCGACTCCGCGGAGTCGTGGCGCCACTACCTCGCGCAAATCATCTGGCAAGGAATTCTCTAGTGTGGCCCAGTCCGACATTTGCCGCTGGATTTCAGCGATGCCAGGCAGAGGATAAAACACGTAATCGTTAGGATTGTCTAGGGCTTCGCGGGGAGGATCATTCAGCCTCTGAATTCGAGAAAAATCATAACCCTCGCCGAACAGCTGACAGACTGGCGCCACCGCCGCCGCCTTAGAGGGCTTAGCTGCCGCAAAGGGACAGAAGAGTAGTGTAGCTAACAATGCTATTACATAAACGCGTTTGCCCATTCAGTGGAGCATATGCAATTTCTATTCTTGAGAGTGAAATGAACTAATCGTGGTAGGTAGGGTTCACCGCCCTTGATGGAGAGTCGCTGTAAAGAAGTTCGACACCCTGGCGGGTAAACATTACCCTCACACCCCGGCGCCGGAAGTGATAAAATCCTCTGAAGACTAATAATATCGGTGCTTTTTTGGGTCAGTTTTTAAGGTCACTTTTAAAGGTACTAAACTTTAGAAATGTGCCATTTTTGGGAAACATCTAAAGTGGTTTAACTTCTTTGCATTTGACCCTCGTCGGATTGATATTTAGCAGAGAAATTGGGCGGGAAGAATGGTTCGCAAGGGGAGTGAAAAGGATTGAGAATGTACTCTCTTCGGTTTTTTAGTGTAAATTCAAGGCTGCATTCATTCTTAGTTAGCGTGATCTTTTTTCTTGCTGTTCCTCTCTCGTTGGCCGTTCCGTCTTCAACGGAAGCAGGTGCTAAAACTGATCTAAGTAAAACCGTAGAGGTAGTCAAAGGTGTGTGTCGTATTCTCAAATCCGGCGCGGGCGTAAGAATTGTCATAAAGGAAGGTCCATCTTCGCCAACGGTGCCATCTCTCTTTAACGGTGCGCCACTCTTAGACGGCCAGCGCGGTATACTCTCCTATTCGAAGGATGAACTTTTCTTTCAAGACGTTGAAAATGCAGTGAAAACCTATCAGCAGATTCTGGATTCTTCGGGCCCGTGGCCGCAAAGCGATACGGACGCCCTAAGAAGGATTCGCGAAATGGTTCAGTCGCACCCAAAACTCTCAGATGCCAGAGCTAAGTTTGTAGAGTTAAGAGTGCGGGCTCAATCAATGCTTATGGAAGCAATAGAGGTCGCCGACCATAGAAGATTGGCGTTATTGCTTAGAGAGGTTGAGTCGCCGAAATATTCTGTTGGGCTTAAACGCGAGCAGATTAGCGGCGCCGATAACTCTAGAAATAGAAAACCTCTTAATTCTGCAAGAAGCGAAATTTCATTTCAAAATTGGCTCGGCCCCAGTATAGACGGTCGATATGACCCCAGCGGCGGCATTCTTTCTGCCTTCAGATTGGCGCTCAAGAACTCGGATGCTACGAGTTTGTATCTTCTGTCTGAACACTATTCCGTGCGGGGCCACTGGGCTCCTAGTAATGTGAATGTCAAACGTGTGCAGGTTGATGGGTTAACTTATCCCGCCAGCTATGACGATTCGGGCGCCTTCCCATGGACACATGAGTTTTTCAATGACGGTTTAGATTTTGATAAAATCATTAAAAAGTATCGCTTACATGCTGGCTTTCAGGAGTTTAACGAAAGCCAAAGACATCTATTGATCGATTTGCATGCAGTTAAGCTAGAGACTCTAATAGCTTTGTCGACTGAGGAAAAGGTCATCGATTATCTTACTCAGATTAAGTATGATCCTTTTCTCAATGCGAGGCTTCGAAATCAAAACCGAATCTATGCTACTTTTACGGATCACTCTGATTTCGCAAGGGCATTCGACCATGCAATCATGAGAAATCTCAGCCCCAGCACATTAAATGAATTCATTCAAATGGGCGCCGGATTGAAAGACAAAAAGTTTGGAGAGAGTTTGGCTACAGAAAACCCCCAAAGTGAGGACCCTCGAGCGGTCTTGAGAAATTCACCTGACGACATTCTCGTGCTGGCATTAAAATATTCAAGTAAGGAAAACCTTGAATTCTTCTTGAAACTGTTTGGCGAAATTATTGCGGATTCTGAGAGAAAAAAGGAGATTGCTGAAACCGTTTGGGAAACAGCTTCCCATCTAAGAAAATCTAACAGACTCGATCAATCCAATGCCTGGCGCGAATATTTTAGAAAACTACTCTAAAAGCGCGGCTTCTACTTGTACCAGCTGCCGCCCTTTGATTTTTGCCGGCCTGGACCCGAGAAGATATAGCGAGCTACGGGGTACGAAGGGCAGCAGCCTTAGCTAGCCGAGCTTGTCATGAAAATTCCTTTTAATTCTGCCATCTTGCTGCTTTAATCTGACGCACTTAGTCCCACAAGTGACTCCGTACCTTTAGGGAGGGGAGATGGAAATAAATGGTAATGACCTTGATTTAGAGTCAGTTATTCAGATTGCCCGTGACGAAGCAAAAGTAAAGCTTGCAGCAGACGCAATAGACCGAATGAAGGCTTCAAGAGAATTCATTCTTAAGAAAATGGGTTCCGGCGAAGCAATCTACGGGGTCAATACAGGGTTTGGGGCATTCAGTAAGGTGCGCATTTCAGATAGTGAGATTGAACAGCTCCAGGTGAATCTTATACGCTCTCACTGCTGCGGAGTGGGGAAGTTTTTTTCTAAAGAAGAAGTGCGAGCCATCATGCTCCTTCGAGCGAACGCCCTTGCGCGAGGTCACAGTGCTATTCGGCCCGAGGCTGTAGATCTTCTTTTGCAATTTTTGAATCATCACATAACTCCCAGAATACCCGAGCAAGGTAGCGTCGGAGCGAGCGGAGATTTGGCGCCGCTCTCACACCTTGCACTAGCCTTGATTGGTGAGGGGCAAGTTGAATTTGAAGGTAAAATTGTAGATTCGCAGTTTGCATTCAAAAAAACTGGGCTTGTACCACTTAAGCTGCAAGCGAAAGAGGGGCTATCGCTGATAAATGGCTGCCAAGTTATGACGGCAGTCGGACTCATTACTTTGCACCAAGCCGCAAATCTTGTGCTTCATGCGGATATTATTGGAGCGATGAGTTTAGAGGCTCTTCGGGGAGCCCGGAGTGCATTTGATCCGCGGATCTCGCAGAGTCGTCCACATCCAGGTGAAATTTTAACTTCCAAGAATTTGCGGGAAATACTTTCAGTCTCAAGTGAAATCGCCGAATCTCATGATGACTGTGACCGCGTACAAGATGCTTATAGCTTGCGATGTATGCCCGCTGTTCACGGATCTATAAAAGATGCCGTTTCTTATCTTGAAAAGCATCTTGTTATTGAGGCGAACTCCTCAACGGACAATCCCCTGGTGTTTTTAAATGGTGATGGTACGGCAGATATTCTTTCTTGCGGCAACTTTCACGGCCAACCTATCTCTGCGGCACTTGATTTTGCCGCGATATCGCTTGCGACGCTTGCGAACATATCGGACTGTCGCGTTCAAAAATTGATTAACCCTGCGATGAGCGATTTACCAGCCTTTTTAGCGAAGAAAGGTGGCTTAAACAGCGGCCTGATGATAGCCCAAGTGGCGTCGGCGTCGCTTGTGAGCGAAAATAAGATTCTTGCGCATCCGGCTTCAGTCGATAGCATTCCTACATCTGCAGATAAAGAGGATCACGTAAGTATGGGCACTATTGCGAGTAGGAAGTTTCGTCAGATTACTGAGAACACTCACAAAGCCTTGGCCATTGAACTCTTGACGGCGAGTCAAGGTATAGAGTTTTTAAGGCCGCTCAGATCATCACCTGCGTTAGAGAAGGCACATGCTTGTGTGAGAAGTGTTGTACCCGCTATTGAAGATGACCGGGTTCTCTATAAGGACATCGAAGCACTTTCGCAATTGATTGAAACTAAAAAAGTGCTTCAAGAGATTTCAAACGTAGGAGTCACTCTCGAGTGGCGAACTCAATAGGTAGTCTTTTTGAATGCGGTTTTGAATGAGATAGTTTGGATCCGCACAAGAGTAGATAGACATTATTGGCAGCACTTTTGCCGCAAGGAGTAGTAATATGGCTTCAAGAACGATAAAGGCTCCCACGGGAACTCACCTCAATTGTAAAGGCTGGCTTCAAGAGGCGGCGTACCGGATGATCCAAAACAATTTGGACCCTAATGTAGCCGAGCACCCCGAAGAACTTATCGTCTATGGAGGTAAAGGAAAGGCTGCGCGTAACTGGGATTGTTTTGATAAAATACTCGAAGCGCTCAAGACCCTTGAAAACGACGAAACACTACTCGTTCAATCTGGAAAACCAGTTGGGATTTTGAAAACCCATCTAGATGCGCCCAGAGTGTTGATTGCAAATTCAAACCTCGTTGGCAATTGGGCAAATTGGGATCATTTCAACGAACTCGATAAAAAAGGCCTAATGATGTACGGCCAAATGACGGCTGGTTCGTGGATTTACATTGGTAGCCAAGGAATTGTTCAAGGCACATATGAAACTTTTGTAGAAGCGGGTCGACAAAAATTTGGTGGCGATCTTTCGGGAAAGATAATATTGACAGCGGGGCTTGGGGGAATGGGCGGAGCCCAAACTCTGGCCGGCGTCTTTGCTGGCGCCATCGTGATTGCAGCAGAAGTGGATCGAACGCGCATTCAAAAACGATTAGATACAAAGTATGTCGATGAAGTTTGTTCTAATTTAGATGAAGCTTTAAAAAAGGCGCGCGACTACCAAGCCAAGGGGATTGCGAAGTCGATTGCTATTCACGCAAATGCTGTCGACGTGCTTGAAGATGCCCTGAAGGCTAACTTCGTACCGGATATGTTAACAGATCAGACCTCGGCTCACGATCCACTTATTGGGTATATTCCAAACGGAATGACCTTTGAGGCGGCTCTTGAATTAAGGAAGGCTCATCCGAAGAAGTATGTGGATCTTGCTATGATGGCGATGAAGCGCCATGTGGAGTTAATGCTTGAAATGCAGAAGCGTGGCGCGTTGACTTTTGACTATGGAAATAACATTCGCGCTAGAGCTTTTGAAGCGGGTCTTAAAGAGGCGTTTGAGTTTCCGGGATTTGTTCCCGCATTTATTCGCCCGCTTTTTTGCCGCGGAAGTGGACCCTTCAGATGGGTTGCGCTGTCAGGTGATCCGAATGACATTAAGGTAACGGATGATGCGCTCAGAGAGCTGTTTCCCGATAAGAAACCACTATTGAATTGGCTTAAGATGGCAGAAGAGAAAATTAGTTTTCAGGGTTTGCCGGCGCGCATATGTTGGCTTGAGTATGGTGAGCGAGCCAAGGCGGGCGTGCGTTTTAACGAACTTGTTCGCCAAGGTAAAGTGAAGGCGCCAATTGTTATCGGGCGCGATCACCTTGACTGTGGAAGTGTTGCTTCACCTAACCGAGAAACTGAGAAGATGAAAGATGGGAGTGATGCGGTAGCTGATTGGCCCATTCTCAATGCGTTAGTGAATACAGCTTGTGGTGCCACCTGGGTGAGCTTTCATCATGGTGGTGGAGTTGGTATGGGCTATAGTCTTCATGCGGGGCAGGTTATCGTCGCCGATGGAACGAAAGAGGCCGAAGCAAGATTGCAAAAAGTTCTAACCGCCGATCCGGCGATGGGACTGTTTAGGCACATCGACGCAGGTTATGACGAAGCTAAGCAGGTCGCTCGCGAACGAGGACTCGAAAATCTTTGGGAATAAGGAGATTTTGGCTCTGCTTTTTTGGTATGTTTGTGAAACAGTTGATCTATTCTCACTTTCTTTAGGTCCGAAATGGTAAGAGACCCGAAGTGCGTATGTCTTGTCTTTAAACTATCGGAGAAAGCTGATTAATGGAATTGTTCTCAGGAATCAAAAATCTCTACACGTTTCAGGGTATGCTGAATACCCCGATGAAAGATCTTACTGATCTTGACTTTTCGGCTATTCGAAATGGAGCTTTCATTGTCAACGGAGGCAGGTATGTATGGGTGGGCGCACAGGCAGAGATTCCTGGCGAGCTGAGCAAGAAAATTCAAAAAGAAACGAAGCTCGATTGTGAATCGGTGTTTCCGGCTTTTACTGAGTGTCACACTCATCTTGTTTTTGCAGGAGACAGATCTAAAGAGTTCGACGAACGCATCTGCGGTAAGTCTTACCAACAAATAGCTCAAGAGGGCGGAGGCATCAATTCAACGGTTGAGGCCACTCGCATGGCCTCGTATGAGGAGTTACTTAAATTGTCTCAGCATCGGGCTGATAGGTTCGCTCGGCAAGGTGTTGCACTTCTTGAAGTGAAGTCAGGGTACGGGCTGAATTTAGTATCTGAGGTGAAACTGCTTAAAGTGGCGAAGGCTTTGAAAGGGCCAGAAATTGTGTCGACTTTTTTGGGCGCACACAGTGTTCCTGCAGGCGTCTCTTTAGAGGCCTATTTTCAAGACGTTGTAGATAACCAGCTTCCAGAAATTGCCCGTCTAAAATTGGCGAGCAGAGTAGATATATTTATTGAAAAAGGATTTTTTAACCTTCAGCAGGCAAGAGCTTTGTTTGAAAAAGCGAAGGCCCTCGGACTTCAAATCGTCTGCCATAGCGAACAGTTAAGCCGGATGGGGTCGGTGGATTTAGCCATTCAGCACGGGGCTGTTAGTTGTGATCACCTGGTTTGCATGAGTGTTGAAGACGTCCGAAACTTTGGCTCCTCAGGGGCTATCGCAGTTTTGCTTCCGACGAGTGATCTTTATTTAGGAATCAACTATCCAAACGCTCAAGGTTTCATGGATGCCGGAGCAAAAGTGGCCCTTGCGACAGACTTTAATCCAGGCAGTAGTCCGACTCAGGATCTTTCCTTGGTTGGCGTACTTGCCAGGCTAAAAATGAAGATGAGTTTGCCGCAAGTATTTTGTGCGTACACCGTGAACGCCGCTCTGGCACTTTCAAGAACTGATTGCGGTGCGATCAAAGAGAACTTTACCGCGAACTTTTTTACGACTGGGAGTAAACCTGGCGACTTCTTTTATTCTATTGGTGTTCACCCAGTTAGTTCGGTTTTTGTTAAAGGAAGTTCACTTTTTTAAAAAAATGTTTTGATTTTTATGCGCGATGCTTCCTAACCTTGAATTAAGAGGGGGCATCTTAATGGAGTTTGCCAAGGTTCCTGAAATTGTTCATTCGAAGTTTTTTAGGCCGCTATTCAATACAGCTATATTTGATGGTCCAGTGAGAGTCTATTTTTCGCAGAATTTAGAAGCTGAGGCCTTAAAGGTTTATTTCTGTGTACGAGATAGACTTGCTCCTTTATTTCAGAATGCAAATGAGAATGAGGCGTCGGGTCACTTGTTCGTAATGCTTTATCCCAATGCGACCACGTTCGGTGAAGTTTTCGACGGTATAACTCCGTTTGAAGTTCATGAACTTGATGGGAGCATCGTGCTGGGGTTAAACAGTGTTTCCGCCGTCGAACAAATTGAAGAAATTTGCGATCGAGTAGTTCCGCGAATCCAGCGGGACTCTGCTAGTGGGGAAGTCATCTTGCTCTCTAGTATCCCTAGCTAGTAAGTTATTTATTGATAAGAGATTTGATAGTACTGACGACTGAGTCTGAACTCCAGTCGTTACTACCATAAGAAGCAGAAACCAATCTGCCCTCGGGATCCAGTATAAAGTTCGCCGGGAGACCTTCGACATTCAATTTCTCTGCCAAATTCGAGTCTTTGTCGTAAAAGTGTTTTAAGGTGAGTTTATTCTGTAGCCAAAAACTCTCTTTAAACTTCTCGGACTCTTCTGGAGGCTCAACGTTGATAGCAATCACCAAAAACGATTCTTCCGGAAATTTGTTTTGAAGTCGCTGAAGTGTAGGTAGCTCGACCAAGCAGGGCGCACACCAGCTCGCCCAAAAACTGAGAAGTAGATGTTTGCCCCTGAACTCGCTGAGCTGAGTCTCGCCGCCATCTCTGTCTGTGATTACTCCGTCAAGAGAAGTCAATTCGCCCAGCCTCACGCTTTCGGATGCGTCCATAAGATTGTTGGTTGGACCAAAGTAAAGCAGCATAGCGGTGAGGCACCCGCCCGAGAATAATAAAAACAAGATTGCAATAACCGGTTTACTCTTCGATTTGAACAAGTCGTTGCTCCAAAACACCCACCATAAGACCATATGTGGTCCGCGCAACGGGCAATTTATTCTAAGTCCTTATGCTATCGTCGTACTATAATAAGAGAAACTCTATACGAAGACAAAACTATGTGTATCGAAAGTAAAACCACTTGCCCTCTCAAAATAGATCCCGCCAAATCGGGGTCACTTTTAGAGCGTCGAGGCGCTTGGCATGCTAATGGACGCGTTAATCGAGAGGTGAGCGGAAAAGGTAAGGCACGAGAGCCATCTACAATGCCAGCTAAGGGACAGGCGATAGTGGAGTACGTGTTGATTCTGGTGGTCGTTGTCGCAATTGCGGCAATTCTTGTAAGAGGCCTAGTAAGAAGAGATGAAAATGAACCAGGAATCATCATAAAAGTCTGGAATCAAACTCTCGAGACTATAGGAGCTGATCTCAGCGATTAGGCCGTCACCTTCAGCCGACCTGAGTGATTGCGCCTTCTAAATAATCTGGGTCGTGAGCGATTGGCCTTCCAAGCCTCCGTGAACTTTTTACAATCCCCCTCTTGAGGGTGACGCCCCCCGGGCGAAGTTCTAATCTCCTAAAACTAACAGAACAGGGGATTCAAAAATCTCTTACACTAGGGGGATATATGGGCTTCAGAATCATTTTTACAACTTTTGCTACTTTCGCGACACTTGCAGCTGGATCAGCATCAGCTTCGGAGCGAATCAGCGGCGTATCTGTGAAACAAAAAGTTTATGTAAATCATATGCCAGGTGCAGAACCGGGTGGAATGGTTGTGGGCCCCGCTGAAGTTACTTTTAGCGCCTATACTTCAGGTTGTACCAATCTCGAAGACTTCACTGTTGAAATAAAAGAGGTTCAAAGCGTTCAATTTGTTACAATTAAAAGGCTGAGATTGGACGTTTGCAATCAGTCCCCCCAGCTCGAACAATTCACGCTCCGAGCAGAAAAGCTAGACACCAAAAAGCCGATCCAATTTACTAACCCGATGGCCGTTGAGCAAATTTACGAAAACACCTACTAGGTGCCGTTCCTAAATTAGTCGGGCTGGTTATTGATGATAATTCGCGCAAGCGCTAGGTGTTGTTGACGTTTCATTAGACGTCAACAGCCCCTAGTTATTTATCAAAAATAGGGGTTGCCTCGCTTTTGAAGCTCTTCGTCGATGGCGTGCTGGATCTTTGCTTGCAGAGATTCGCAGAGATCGTGCACGGACTCTTCGTCTTCACAAAGCCGGGCGCCTTCTGGGATAAATACAGGTTCCAAGAATCTGATTTTCCACCTTGCCGGAAGTGGAAACAAATTTAGCGGTATGGGTATGATCAATCCGAAATATTTTCTTAAAGCGCGAATCTGAAATAATGTGATGTGCGTTTCTTCCGCACCTATGATGACTGTTGGAATGATAGGTGCTTCACTCTCGACAGCTAGCCGAATAAAACCGCGCTTAAACTCTTTTAACCGATACTTCTCAATACTAGGCTTAAAGTTTCCTTCCTCACCTTCTGGGAACAGCACGACAAGGTGATTTCGGTTAAGTGCCTCTCGTGCGTTATCGGTTGTGGCTTCGACAAGACCAAACTTTTTACCGGCCTGAGTCATCCAATTGTTCATAAACCAAAGCTTATGGGCCATTAAGCGCGGCACTCTACCCTTAGAACGCTGGATCTCGTTGGCCAAAATAACGGCATCGAAACCCGCGAATCCACTATGATTTGGCACAATGAGTGCGCGACCCCTTTTCGGTAGGTGTTCAAGACCTTCGACTTCGACCCTAAGGTACTTCCGCAGGCCCTCCAAAAAGAAACGCGGCATGAGGTCAAAGAACACCTCCTCACGTTCAAGGTGATTCAGTTTATCAAGTAGTTTTTTAAGGTTTTGTTTCAAATCTCATTCCTTAATTGGGCGTAACTGTAGGCCCTAACACAGGAGTTACCAACTCATTTGCAAAAGACAACTCATTTCGGCTTTCGGCGCAGCCTATTTGAAGGAGGTCGAACCAATATGAGAATCGGTTAAAGCTCCTCGAGATCGAATTGAAGCATCTCAGGAGGCGCTAGTCTCGTTGTTGCCTCCATGTCATTCATTTGAACGGGCATATTTTGAACGCATTGACTTGTAGCATTTGCAAAATAAAGCTGATGAATCAGGGGAGGCAGGCATGACTTATATATTGGCCATCGATCAAGGAACCACAGGATCAACAGCAAACATAGTAGACTCAAACGGAAGATCGTTAGGACAAGTAAATCACGAATATAAGCAGATCTACCCCAAGTCAGGATGGGTCGAACATGATCCCTCAGACATCTGGACAAGCGTGCGCAAGGCCGTATCTGATGTTCTCACTAAGACAGGTGTGTCTCAGGGTGCTCTAACAGCAATAGGCATAACTAATCAGCGAGAAACCGTTGTTGTATGGGATCGCATCACGGGGGAACCCGTTTATAACGCTATTGTTTGGCAGTGCCGACGAACGGCAGAGTTTTGCGAAAGCCTGAAGAAACGAAAGTTGGCAAATCTCATTCAGAAGAAGACGGGCCTTGTGATTGATCCGTACTTTTCAGCCTCAAAGATTCGGTGGATTCTCGAGAATGTAGAAGGAGCTAAAACCCGAGCAAAAAATGGCGATCTTGTTTTTGGCAACATTGACTCGTTTCTCATATGGAGGCTAACAAACGGCGAACTTCATGTAACAGATGTTTCTAACGCATCAAGAACTCAGCTGATGAATATCGAATCACTTCAGTGGGACGACGATATGTTAGAGCTTTTCGGAATACCAAACACCATGCTACCAAAAATTGTACCTAGCAGCGGTGTGGTGGGCGCAACAACCAATCGAGAGATCTTTTCGCGCCAAATTCCGATTTCAGGAATCGCCGGTGATCAACAAGCCGCTTTGTTTGGACAAACCTGCTTTGAGGCCGGCGACGCCAAATGTACTTTTGGTACGGGTAGTTTTGTTTTGCTCAATACGGGCAATCAACTAGAGATTTCGAAATCGGGCTGTGTGTCCACCGTCGCGTGGCAAATTGGAGATCAAAAACCAGTCTACGCAATGGAGGGTTCTGCGTTCATTTGCGGGGCTGCCGTGCAGTGGTTGCGTGATGGACTTGGGCTCATTGAGAAGAGTTCGGATGTTGAAGCATTGGCAAAAGAAGTAAGCAGTACGGACGGAGTGGTATTTGTTCCCGCTTTGGCCGGATTAGGCGCGCCACACTGGATACCAGAAGCAAGAGGTTTGTTGTCGGGCCTCTCAAGAGGTACAACGAGAGCGCATATTGCTAGGGCGGTCCTCGAAGGGATGGCTCTTCAAAATAGGGATCTCATGCTGGCTATGGAGAAAGACTCTGGGGTCAAGATAAAGCATCTCAAAGTAGATGGAGGCGCGACGAGAAATGACCTGCTAATGCAAATGCAATCAGACTTTTTGAATGCTGCTGTGTTGAGACCCAAAAATGTTGAGAGTACTTCTACCGGAGCGGCTTATTTGGCGGGTCTAGGAGTGGGAATGTGGAAGAACACCAAAGAACTAAAAGCTACTTGGGAACTCGATAAAGCATTCGAGCCCCAGATAGACAAAAAAACGCGTGCTGAGTTTGAAGATCGGTGGCATGCAGCCGTCAAGAGAACGCAGTAAATCTTGATCAAATTAAGCGGTGATCCAATTTAGGCGTGATCTCAAAATTCAAATTTCCTTAAGTAAATTTTCGATTGTTGAAAGTTCAGAATCTGTCAGAAAATAGAGAACGTATGCGGCCACTAAGTGTTGCTTTTCGGTCTCAAACTTTTTATTCATGTAGGTGATTTGATAGGTCGTATCTTCCATCTGGACCAAAAGCGGAGAACTTGAATCATTAATTAATGTGATCTGCTGATTCCCCTTATTATCTGTCATAGACCCCTTCAGTCGTCTTAGCAGCATTCTCGATTTTTTCAAGACGGATTCGACAAAAGCTTTTTTGTTCCCGCCGCTGTTGTAGTATTTTACTGAAAACAACTGCGCTAATAGTACCTGATCTTCAACAAAGGTCGTGAGTTTCGATATTGCCATACCTAAACTCTCCTTCTCTAGTAGTTTACTAAAAAGTATTCGGAAAGCTGTTGAAAAGTCGGGGGCGATGTACCCGGCTATTTTCCAGTTTTCTAGGTCTAAATCAGTGCCAATTTGATTTACAAAACTCCCGGTTCCAGGTTGAAAAATCTCAACAAACTTACTCAAATAGATTTCGGAAACATTTTTTTCGATCCACACGGTTGAAGGGCTAACGAAATCGGAGCTTGTTCGTGCGTTAGTAAAAAAAAGCTTAACAGAGGGTAAGTCGAACAGCTTCTTGAACCTTTGGTTGAGTGAGTCGCTTCGCGAAGTGTTAAAGCCGTAGAATTGAAAATAATCGATCAATCGTTTTGTAATGTAAGGCTTCAGTCCAATATCCGCACTAGCCCTACCCAACAGGTTACCGAGCTCTTCGGAAAGAGAGTGAATTTCGTTGTTATGAAGAGCGTTTACCTGAAGCCGACTCAATACGTACTCTACGAAAACCAGCTCTTTGGTGTTTTGGTCAGTGATCTTGTTAAGTAGCTCTTGAAATTCGCGCAAAGTTGTATCCGAATTCATGTGAGCAATATTTATTCTGAACGATCTTGATGTGACATCTCTTTTCTCTGGGTTCGGCCGGACATTTGCCGAAACCTCTTCGAGCGAAGAAATTATATTAGCAATAGCTTCGGACTGCTCAGCCGACCACTTTTCAGATTCTAGTAGATCCACTAATAGAGATATTCTCCTTTCGAGTGTTAACTTTAAGAGAAGGTATTCTGTAGGGGAGAGTCCTACGTTAGGTGAAAAAGTATCTAATATTTCATTTAATTGTACAGTCGATCGATGAATCAAGTTGGTGGTTGCACTTTCTGAACGCAGATGTGAATACACTCTTAAAATACGTTGAGTGAATTCGGCTGAGTTAATGTCGATACCGGCAAAATAGGCTGGGTCGCCATCATAGCCTGAGTCCATCGGCATCGTAACAATGTGAAACCCCTCAGAAACAATTTGCTGTTGAACGGCTTCGCGAAGTCCCCCTTGATATTTTACGACTCTAAAGGACAAAGTAGCATTTTTTGGTACATCGAAGTCTTGCGGCACCAAGACTATCGAATCGGTGCTCAACATAAAACTGCCAAGATAGGCAGTGTCCTGTGCGAAGAAGTTGACGGATCCCTTTAGAACACGGTCCATTTTTGTCAAAACAGCGAACCGCTTGTATTCCCAGTTGTTGGTTGTTGTTCCCGGAACCAAATTGCCAAGGGCGAAGTGGGTGAGCTGTTTACTTACCTGTAGATGTTCTTCTTTGCCCGCCATTAATAATCCATTGTGTGGAAAGTAGTCTGTAGCGTGCACGGCAAAAGCCGTCTGAAGGAACCTTTCTACATACACGGATAAATCAGGGTCTTCAAATGTCTCGTTGGAGGGGCTTCGAAGGTCGGTTTGCAGAAGGCCGGCGCAGATTCTCAAAGTTTTAGCTTTGATGTCGCCTGAAGATGGAAGGGCCACATCTAAGTAAGCTATGTAAAATCCGACAAAAAATAAAAGGCTATGACGATTCATATTTCTTTCGAACACACGTATATTTAATAGAAAGGTTGGGGGCCAAAAGTTTGTCATCTAACATTTGTAAGTAAAACCCTTTTATTGATTAATGCTGTGAGGATTTTATCAGATTTCGCCTGCCCGTGCGAGTGTAAGGTTTTCTAAGGGTGTAAAAGTCTTTTACAGTCTAGAGAACGCGGTTGCTGTAGCCTCTTTTTAGGGATTTTTTATCAGAGCATGGGCTGACTGAATGAAGCGGAACTCATCGGTGAAGTGTTTCATTTCTTGTGAAAAATCAACGAGCACTTTTGGGAGCTCTCGAACTTTATCGAGATCACAGGAATCCTTGAATTCATACTGTTCTGTCGCTGACCCGGATTCGATATAAAGCAGACAATATATAAGCTGGTTCGAATCGAAGTTAACATACTTCCAATTCATAACGCGACTTCTAAGCATTGCGGAGTCTTTCCAAATCGACTCTTCGGCAGAGAGTTCAGTCGATTTGTATTTAATTGAATCTTGAATTCTTTTTGCACTCAAGGAGAGTTGAACGCCAGCTCGTCGTCTTTGGATGAGTTTTTTTGCACTTTGCTTTTGATGTCGTGAAGCTCCTTGAGCGAAGAAAGCCAGCGCACCTTTTTGCTATCAGCGGTTGAGAGGGCACTTTTCAATCGTTCTTTGCTGGAGTGTGGGAGATAAAGTGCCTTAAACCCAAGTCTTAAGGCTTCTTTGACTCTCATCTCCATTTGGTTAACGGGTCTTATTTCGCCCGTAAGACCAATCTCTCCAATGGCGCAGAGCCGACTGGCTAAGGGCTTACCAGCTTCGCTCGACAACATTGCCACTGCAACAGCTAGATCGGCGGCAGGCTCACTAATTTTTAATCCACCCATCACGTTCACAAACACATCTCGCTGGTAAAGCTGCAGACGCAAATGTTTTTCTAAAACGGCGCAAATCATATGAAGCCGCTGCGTCTCGATACCAACGGAAACTCTGCGTGGATTGTTCAGCGGAGAAAAAGTAGAGAGAGCTTGAATCTCAACAACAAGTGGTCTTGCACCTTCCATAGAGGCAAATGCGGAACAGCCTGATTGAGCGACTTCTGACTCTCCTAAAAATATTTGTGAAGGATTGCTCACTTCTACCAAGCCAATGCCTTGCATTTCAAAAACACCAATTTCGCCGGCGGCACCAAAGCGATTCTTTATAGCGCGCAGGATTCGGTAGTTTTGATGAGGATCACCCTCGAAGTTCAAAACCGTATCTACCATATGCTCAAGAACCTTCGGCCCGGCAATGTGTCCGTCTTTATTGATGTGACCGATGATCCAAGTCGAAGCTTTCGACGATTTTGTCCAACGTAGGAGTTGTGCTGCGCAATCCCTCACCTGAGATACTGACCCTGGGGCTGCCTCAAGACTGGGACTAAAAATGGTCTGAATAGAATCAATAATCAGTAAATCGGGCTGCTTTTCGCTCGCCCACTCCAAAATTTTCTCTAAATTTGATTGTGAAGCTACCTCTATGAGATCAGATCTGATGCCGAGTCTCTCTGCCCGTAACGCGGTCTGCTGCGGACTTTCTTCTGCAGAGATATAAAGAGTTTTGAGACCCATTGAGCTAAGTGCTCCCGCAGTTTGTAGCACGAGCGTGCTCTTTCCTATCCCTGGTTCCCCGCCCAGTAAGATGAGACTTGATGCAACAAATCCACCTCCAAGCACTCGGTCTAACTCGCCAATACCGCAAGGAGCATGGCTGACCGCGCTGGCAATAGCGGAATTCAGTGCGATGGGAGAATCTTCGACTGCTGGTCTTACCCAACCACGACCTTGGTCGGGCGCTGCTTTCTGAAGTTTCTCCTCAACGAAGGAATTCCAGGATTTGCAGTCGGTACAATAGCCCTCCCACTTCGGACGTTGAGCGCCACAGTTTTGACAAACAAAAATGGATCTTGCTCTCGATTTCGACATGACTCCGTCTTACAATAGGTGGATGGGGTGGGGTACTAAAGCTTTTTTTGAGCTGCAAAGAGTCGTTGGTAAAACGGTTAGCTACAACTGGTGGATATCAGTCAGTCTGCTGATTATCGGTGTAACTTGTGTGGCCGTTGGAGTCCGAGCTGCGGATTCGGACGTCCCACTACTCTCTGGATATACCCAGCTCTTGTCGACAGGGAAGACTGAGGCAGCAAAAGAACTCTTAGAGAAAATACGCGACAATTCTAAGAATCAAGAACTTCAAAAAGTGGCACAGTGGATTTTGCTTCGGGACGAAATCAATCTACAAGGCCCAACTCCAGAAAGAATCGCGTCGCTCGAGAAGTTGGCTAAAGGAGACTTTCTCTTGCGACCCTACGTATTTCTTGATTTGGGAGTCGCTTACGAGAAAAGCCAAAAATACAAAGACGCCATTGAAAGTTTTCGATCAGCGATTCGCGCTAAACTACCACGATTCTTAAAAGACGATGCTGAGTATGGCGTCTCGCGCTCGAAACTTATTACTGAAAAATCGAGAGCAAGTTTAAATGACCTTAGAAGAATGGAGCGGCGATTTCGGGGCCGAGTTGAGTATGCAGATGTTCTTCACACACTTGTTAAGGCGGAGCTACTCTTAAAAGAAAATTCCAGCGCATGTCGATGGGCTAGAAAGTTGTATTCGAAGTACTCTGCATTTGAAAAGATTGCCAACTGGGGTATCGACTTAGAGAAAAACGACATAGATGCGATTCGTTTAAGCGGCTGCCATCCCACGCGCAAAGAGATACAAAAGCGCATCCGCACACTTCAGATGTCTGGTTTTTCAAAAAAGGGTGACCAAGAACTGGCTGTTTTAGAAAATAGATCAGGAGAATATTCCAAATACTTTCTCGATCATTTAAGAGGCTCCTATTTAGTGGATGAAGGGGAGACCTTAGACGCATTTAAGGTGCTGATTCCTTATTACACTGAAATGAGAGTGAATTTAAATTATCTCATGCTCATCGCAAAGGCAGCTACTCGCACGGGTGAATATAACTTAGCTATATCGACTTATGAAAAGGTGATGGCTATCTCACCGCGCGGAAAAATAGGACGAAGCGCTCAATTTTTGGCGGCGTTCTTGCGATTTCAAGCCGCTGATTACGACGGGGCAACATCTGCGTTTAAAGAAATCATTCAAAAATTTCCACGATCGGGATACGTCAGTGATTCTAGGTGGTATCTGGCTTTTTCAAGTTACATGAAAAGAGATTACGAGTCAGCGCTCAAAGAGTTTCGAGATTTAAAAAGAGGTGCTCGGGGTAGAAAGCGAAGAGCGATCGAAACGCGTCTACTTTACTGGATCGCTACAGTGCAGCTGAAGCTTAAGCAAGTTGATCAAGCCAAAGATGGGTTTCGTCATTTAGCACAAAGCCGCGAAATTGATTATTATCGGATATTGGCAGAGGCGAGACTCGCCGAGATCGACGGCAGTGTTCAACGAAATATTTCAGTGGCAAACGAAAAACCGGCTCCGTCATTTTTGCCCGTTGCGGCTCCGCTGATACCGGCGGAACGTCGAACTGCGGCAAATGACACTGATACGAAAGCTAACTTTGTGGCTGTGGTCGATGAGTCTGAAGAAGGCGAAGATGAAGCGTTTGAGATTGCAGACGAGTTGGCTGCAACCGACGTCGAAGAAGACGAAAAAGTTGCGGAACCAACTCCCGAGTTAGATGAGTCGCAAACTGTTGAAGCCGCGGTGCCCGTGGTACTTCCAACGGCGATGGATTTCTTTTTAGATGCGCCTGTCATTGAGCTATTTAAAAAAGACCCCAACAGTGAACGCATCACCAGAGCACGCGCTCTACATGCTGTTGGATTAGACCGCTGGGCACGGCATGAACTGATGGAAGTCGAGCGCAGTACGCGAGATCCGAAAAAGCTAAGGGCACTCATCGATGAATATATATTGATAGGCGGCTACGACCGAGCCCATCAAATTGCGCAAAGTCGTTTTGGAGATGAAAGAATTAAAAAAGGTTGGCAGCACGGAACTTCGCTTTGGAAGCAATCTTACCCTTACGCGTATACAGAAACTGTCAACTTAGAGGCTCAAAAGCAGCAGATAGAGCCCGAATTCATTCTGTCTATTATGCGCGCTGAAAGTCAGTATAGACCTTGGGTGCGTTCGCCAGTCGGAGCGGTTGGGCTCATGCAGATCATGCCATATACGGCTTTAAAACTTACGGCTTTAATGGGCATAGATAGTTTTGAACTGAATTGGCTCGATGACCCGAAATGGAATATCCGCTTGGGGGCAAGTTATTTGAAGAGATTGTGCGACCGCTGGAAATGCAAGCTTCCCTTAGTCGCTGCAAGTTATAATGCGGGGCCTCATCGTGTTCACCTTTGGCTGAAAAGTCACGGGCATCTCAGTTTGGATGAATTCGTCGAACATATACCCTTTATCGAGACAAGAACTTACGTGAAACGTGTTGTTCAAAACTACTACGCATACGTCGGCCTTCATCGATTCGGGGGAAAGCCTCCAGTCATGGCGTCGTTAGTGGAGCCAATTGGTATCTTTCCTGATGGCCCGGTTTCTGCAAAGGAGACCTGGTGACCTGGTGAGGTGACTTGGTAGGCCGTGACTTGATCAGGAAGCGCGGCGAGTAAACCAGTTTCCGAAACTTGGGGAAAAATCAGGTGACGTAAGCTCCGGGTGCTTTCAGTTGACTGAGCATCAAAAAGAATAGAGAACAAAAAGCGGCGCTTAAGCTGGGGAGGGTTCCATGAAAATTGTCGCGTCAGGCATTTTGATTTCCTTATTAGTCTCATCGTGTACTCAGAAAAACCAAGATTTGGAGTATGGTTTAAAATACGATGAAACCTTGCGCACAAATCTGAACACCGAGCCTCCAACGCTTGACTGGTCACGAATTACAGACACAACGTCCGCGGAGGTTGTGTCTAATATTATGGACGGGCTTGTTGCCTACGACCTTAATTCGCCGGATATGGCCCTTAAACCCGCATTGGCGGAGTCTTGGGAAGCCACTGATCAAGCAAAAACTTGGACTTTTAAACTTCGCCAAGGCGTCAAGTGGAGTGACGGAAAAGAATTTACTGCGCAAGACGTGCTCGACGGATGGGAGCGGCTTCTCAACCCAGCTACTGCTGCGGAATACGCTTACAACCTATTTAGCATTGTCGGCGCGAAAGAATACAACGAAGGAAAACTAAAAGACTTTTCTCAAGTTGGAGTGGAAGTTAAGGACGGATCGACCCTTGTTGTGAGACTCAAGCAATCGAAGAGTTTCTTCCCTTACTTTATGACTCACCATTCTACCTACCCCATGCGAAAAGATGTCGTTACTAAGCACGGCGATAAATGGACACAGCCCGGTAACCTAGTGACACTGGGGCCATACAATCTCAAAATTTGGGATCATGAAAAATCGATTGTGCTAGAGAGAAACGATTCCTATTGGGGCGAAAAGGCTAAAACCAAAAACATTCTCATGTATATGATTCTTGAGACGGCGACGGCGATGGCACTTTACGAGGCAGACAAATTAGATTCTCTCAATACGCTACCTTCTACCGAAATGACCGTCTTAGAAAAACGACCTGATTTTAGGCGGGCGCCCAATCTTTATCTTTATTACTATGGGTTTAATACGTCTCGAAAGCCTATGGACAACGTACTTGTTCGTAAGGCCTTTAACCACGCCATTGATAAAAACGAAATTGTAAGAATGTTGGCTACGGGCTACGAGCCGGCCAAGAGCTGGATCCCAACGGGGATTTTGGCTGCAAATGACGAGATCGGCTTAGACTTTAACGTCGAAAAAGCAAAAACACTTCTTGATGAGGCGGGCTACAAGGACCGCTCGAAGTTTCCGCGCTTGGTCCTTTCGATCAACACGAACGAAGATCACAAGAGGATTGCAGAAAACGTTCAAGCGCAGCTAAAGCGAAATCTTGCTCTTGAAATCGAAATACGCAACGAAGAGTGGAAGGTTTATCTCAATACTCTTAAGACAAACCCCGAGCACATTTGGCGAATGGGCTGGGTGGGGGATTTTCCTGATCCAGATAACTTTATGGATCTTATGACAAGTTATTCAGATCAAAACCGCACAAGATGGGGCAACCCAAACTACGACAAACTCGTAGAGCAGGCCAAATCTGAGTTCGATCCAGAAAAGCGAAAAGAACTTTACGATCAGGCGCAGAGAATTATGGTTGAAGTTGATGTTCCTGTTGTTCCACTCTACTTCGGAGTTCAGAACAAAATTATCAAACCAAGGGTGAAGAATTACCCAGTGAATGTTTTGATGGTTTACAGATACAGTAACGTCGAGCTCGAGAAATGAATATAAAGGCAATACTCTCTTACGGGTTATTTGCTCTTGTTGTTGCCACGATCTTGGTTGACTTGATTGTAGGTAAAAGTGATTTAAGACAGTACACAGTTACAACTCTTATAGTCTATGCCCTGACTGCGGGCACCTATCTAGTCATCAGAAAAGGAATCTTTCCGTTTGTCGTAAGAAGGCTTATGCAAGCGGCATTTGTGCTTTGGGTGATTGTCTCTGCGACGTTCCTATTGCTGCGATTTTTACCAGGTGGTCCGTTTGATTCCGAAAAAGCATTGCCGCCAGAGGTTAAGGCGAATATCGAAGCGAAGTACAACTTAAATGCGCCCTTACCTGAGCAGTACATCGCCTACATCGGTAAGCTTTTGAGGGGTGATTTCGGTGAGTCGTACAAGTTTATCGGAAGAGACGTAACAGACATCATTAGCGAATCTTTGCCTGTATCGTTTCAACTTGGTTTGTACGCGATATTAATTAGTTTTATGATCGGGATTCCGTTGGGAGTTTTTGCCGCGTCCAAACACAATACGATTTTAGATAACGGAGCCATGATCGTGGCAATGAGTGGCGTGGCTCTGCCAAGCTTTCTTGTAGCCCCGGTACTGATTCTTATATTTTCATACCACCTAGGGTGGTTGCCGCCAGCACTTTGGATTGGGCCGGTTTACTACATTTTGCCTGTCGTTACGTTGGGAGTTAGACCAGCTGCGATCATCGCAAGGCTTACTAGATCGAGTGTGCTAGACACAATTCATTCAGACTTTGTGAGAACCGCAAAGGCGAAAGGGCTGGGTTGGCGCACAGTGCTCTTTAAACATGTGTTGAAGAATTCTTTGATACCTGTAATTACCATTGCGGCACCTCTTGTTGCACAAATTTTGTCAGGAACATTCATTATAGAACTTATTTTTGCAATTCCCGGCATGGGTAAGCACTTTATTCAAAGTGTGACAAACAGAGATTACCCGCTCGTTTTGGGTGTGACGATCGTCTATGCCACGCTTCTTGTATTGGCCAATTTGTTGGTTGATGTGCTTTATGCATTCTTAGATCCAAGAATCAAACTGAGTTAGCGAGGAGCAAAGCGTGACAGCAAAACCGGCGACGGCTCAAGACATTCAGTCGATCCCAGCAGACGCAAAGGGTAGGAGCTTATGGTCCGACTCTCGTAAGCGCCTCTTAAAAAATAAAGGTGCCGTAGTATCTGCAGTTTTTATCGTATTTGTGTGTATAGTTGCCATATTCGCAGAAGAAATAGCTCCTTACCCATTTGATTTGCAAAACATAGATGCTGCTCTTTCACCGCCAAATTCCACTTATTTGCTAGGCACTGATTCTCTGGGTCGAGATATGCTCTCTAGAATCATTTTCGGAGCACGCGTATCAATGGCGGTTGGAGTGTTTACGGCGATAGTTTCTCTTATTTTGGGAACGCTGTATGGCGCCTTATCAGGATGGTTTGGCGGACGAGTGGATTCGGTCATGATGCGTGTTATTGATATTCTCTACACAGTTCCCGAGTTGGTTCTTTTGATTCTTGTCATGGTCATTTTTAGCTCGTTCGATATATTCACTAACCCAGAACTAAAAGCTTTAATGGGTATCTTTCTTGCGTTGAGCTTAGTCAGTTGGGTGGGAGTCGCACGGCTGGTGCGCGGGCAAGTCCTTCAGGTGAAGCAGATGTTATTTGTCGAGGCTGCTAGCGCGATGGGTGCAGGTGGACTGCAGATCATGTTTAAGCATATTTTACCAAATATCGTTGGTCCCATTATCGTGACTCTTACCTTTCAGATTCCGACAAACGTTCTCTTCGAAAGCTTCCTCAGTTTTATTGGGCTCGGTCTTCAGCCTCCGTTTAGCAGTTGGGGAGTGTTGGCTAGCGAAGGGTGGCGGTCTTTACGAACCTTTCCACATATAATTATATTTCCTGGTGTCGCTATATTCTTCACGATGCTCGCATTTAATTTGTTTGGCGACGGCCTTAGAGATGCCTTTGATCCAAAACTTAAGAACCGTTGAAGTTATTAGTCGAACCTGAGTAATCCCCACAACCTCTCGTTTTAAGTTTGTGGGTTGAGCCTCGTAAAAATCTCAAGGTTTCGTCAGAATTCGCAGTAACTTGGCCAGGAAGGTGCAATCAAACATTAAATCTAAAAAGCATAATGTCGCCATCTTTGACGATGTAGTCTTTGCCCTCTGATTTATAAAGACCGGCGGCTTTGACTGCAGCTTCTGTTTTGAGCCTAAAGAGATCTTCACAATTGTAAGTCTCTGCGCGAATAAATCCTTTTTCAAAATCCGAATGGATCTTTCCGGCGGCCTCTGGTGCGCGAGTGCTATCTGTGATTGTCCAAGCTCTTGCTTCTTTAGGGCCGGCTGTAAAATAAGTGATTAAATTGAGAAGTTTATAAGCCTCACGAATGAGTCTGTGTAGGCCAGGCTCAACCAAACCTACGCTATCCAGAAAATCCTTTTGCTCAGCGGAATCGAGCTGCGCAATCTCGCTCTCTAACCGTGAACTGATAACTACGTATTTGTTTCCTTCGCTCTCGGCGATTTTGGCTACAGATTGAACCCAGGGATTACTAGGGTTGTTAAGGTCTTCTTCACTGACATTACAAACATAAAGAACGGGTTTAGTTGTTAACAGGTGTTGTAATCGAGCAATTTCTTGCAGCTCTTTCGGTAGCTCGACTGATCGTGCGGGTTTTCCTTCGGAGAGTGCGGCCTTAAAAAGCCCAACAACTTCAAACTCGGCTTTTAGTTTTTTGTCTGTAGAACCTTTTATTTGCTTTTCTAACTTTTGGTATTTTTTCTCCATCGAATCGAGGTCCGAAATCATCAGCTCTGTACTAATGATTTCAATGTCTCTAGCTGGATCAACTGATCCCGACACATGAATGATGTCTGGATCATCAAAACAGCGAACAGCATGGAGGATGGCATCCACTTGTCTAATATGACCTAAAAACTCATTGCCGAGTTTACTTTCTTTTGCGCCCTTAATAAGACCGGCAATATCTACGAATTTGATGGTTGTAGGAATCAGCTCTTTTGACCCAATAAGGTCGGCGATTGTTGAGAGCCTTGGATCTGGAACAAGCACAACTCCCTCGTTGGGGTCGATGGTGCAAAACGGAAAGTTAGCTGCTTCTGCTTTACCTTTTGTGAGGGCATTAAAAAGAGTGCTCTTGCCAACGTTTGGCAGTCCAACTATTCCGCATTCTAGTGACATGACTGGCCCTTCCTTACGAGTGAGTTTTTGCTGTGGCGATAAAAGTGAAACTATAGATAAGCGCACTCGACAATTCAACCCAAGAAACTCTGATTTCATTGGGCCATATCGCCCGGCCTAGATCAGTTGCAAAGGTAGATGCAGAGCCATAGTTCTCCCTTGTCAGGCTGGCGCCCTGTCTTACATCTTGTTTCAGACTGACTGCAAAGGTACATGGCAGAGACGAAATTTCTAGTTTTCCTTGAGCTTAAGCGCGCGGACGAGCCTCTAAGTAGGGTTGGGCTTTTGGGGTAACTCTATGCGCTTACCGTTGAAATCCGACGTAGCCTTTGAAAGGCCATGAAAGACAAACGCTTCAATGGCATCTCCGGCTAAATTGAGAAAGTCGGCCAAAACAGGTTCTTCTGTTGCTTTTTCGAACGGCGATAAGACCCAATTGGCGATATCAATGCGCGCATCAGGGGGGCGTCCAACTCCCAGTTTCAAACGGGCGTAATCCTGAGTGCCTAATTGCTCGTCAATACTCTTGATCCCGTTGTGGCCACCAGCTCCTCTGTTCTTCATAAACTTCAACATGCCAAACGGCATGTCGATGTCGTCGTAAATGACGAGCAAGTCGTCAGGGGCTACTTTGTAGTAATCCATCAAAGGGCGAACAGACTCACCCGAAAGATTCATAAAGGTTTGAGGCTTTATGATCATGACGTCGCTATCGTCCCATTTGAATCGAGAAGTGAGAGCTTTATTCTGTTCTTTCCACGGCGGTTCTTGACATGACTTGTGAAGTGAATCCACAGCTAGAAAACCAATATTGTGCCTGGTCAAAAGGTACTTGGGCCCAGGATTGCCAAGCCCTACAATGAGTTTCATTTATCAGGCTACTACTCTTTTTTGCCTTTGCCTTCAGCTTCGCCTTCTTCAGTCTTCTTGCCTTTGCTAATAACTTCTGGCTCAGCTGAAGCCACTGGAGCCGCTGTTACCGCAGGAGCTACCTCTTCTTCTTTAATTATTGTGACTGTTACCAAAGTAGGGTTATCAGTAGAAACTGGTTTCACACCCGTCGGAAACTTAATGTCATCTAAATGGATACTCTCGTAAACACCTAGGTTAGAAACATCGACAGTGATAAAGTCAGGGATACTAGAGGGCAAACACCCAACTTCAATTTCACGCACGACTGGTTGAAGAACTCCGCCGTCTGCCAATCCCTTTGCTTTACCTTCAAATCGAAGTTCAACATAGACGAAAACCTCTTTGGTAAGATCCACAGCCAGCAGGTCAAAATGGCGTGGGAGTCGGTTCACTGGATGTACAATGAGTTCCTTTATCAAAACCCGCACTCCATCCAGCTCTTTATTTTCCGAAGTTAGTTTGAAGATCTGGTTTTCGTATTCGTGAGTTCCATACTTTTCAAGAAGGTTTTGTGGCACTTGAAGCGCCAAGTTGCTCTTGATTTTAGAGCCGTAGATGATTCCTGGAATCATCTTGTTACGACGAAGAACACGTGACTGATGTCGTCCGGTTGCGCGTTTGAGTACTGGCAAATCGATTTCTTGGTTGCTCATAAATTCCTCCTCAAGTTCACCTTCATCAAACGTCACTCAAAAAGTGAGCTGACCGAGTGATCACCATGAATCCTCTGTATGGCCTCGGCCAAAAGAGGGGCTGCAGAAACAACCTCGATTTTACCCAGAGCCTGAGCCTTAGGTTGCAAAGGTATCGAATCTGTTACTACCACGCGCTCAAGTCCCGAATTCGCGATGCGATCCAAGGCTGGTCCGGAAAACACTGGGTGGGTGGCCACGGCGAACACTTGTTTTGCCCCATTGTTGAGTAGACTGTCAACTGCTTGAACGAGGGTGCCCGCTGTATCAATCATATCGTCAACAATAATAGCCTTCTTCCCAGAAACTTCGCCTATAAGATGAAGCGCCTTAGCCTCATTGGGCTTCATTCGGCGTTTATCAATTATGGCAATTGAGCACTCAAGGCGTTTGGCGAAGGCTCGGGCCCTTTCGACCCCCCCGGCGTCGGGGCTAACAACGACAAATTCGTCACCTCCGCCAAAGCGGCTTATCCAGTCTCTCGATAGAGTCGGAATCGAAAATAAGTGATCGACAGGCACATTAAAGAAACCTTGAATTTGGCCGGCGTGCAGATCAAGGGCAAGAATTCGTTGTGCCCCGGCTGTAGTTAAAAGATCTGCCATGCACTTGGCTGAAATAGGGGCTCTTGGCGCTACTTTTCGATCCTGGCGGGCATAACCGTAATAGGGAATCACCGCTGTGATTCTCGCCGCCGAGGCTCGCTTAAGAGCGTCGAGCATAATAAAAAGTTCCATGTAATTTTCGTTAACAGGAGGGCAAGTGCTTTGAATGAGAAACACATCGCTTCCGCGCACATGTTGCTCAATCTCCACTTGAACTTCTCCGTCGGCAAATCTTTTCAAAGAGCAGGCTCCGAGCTCTGTTCCCAGGCGCTTAGCTATATCTGTGGCGAGTTGAAGATTGCTGTTTCCGGAAAAGACTTTAATAGGGCCCATGTGGGGCCGATGCTACTCGATAAACACGCGGTTGTCTAACTCTAGACAAAGAAAATTATTGAAGGTGAATGTCTAAACGCGAGTGATAGGTCTTCAAAATTAAGTTGGCAAGCAGAATGCTCGGCGAGTAGGTTCGAATAAGAAATAACTGGTAGTCATGTGTTGAACAGTTTTGTAGGTATCAGCTTGATACTTGGCCACTTACGGTAAAATCGCAGAAAGGGTTTTAAGATGAAAAGATTCGGCATCCAAATGGATCACTTAGAAGAGTACGTTCAAAATGTCTTTCAACCCGAAGATGATGATTTGCTTAAGGCACGAGAGTTTTCAGATGACGCTGGCCTTCCGCAAATTCAAGTGGGTCCGATGGACGGTAGGCACTTATCTGTGCTTGCGGCTTCTTGCGGCGCTCGCAAAATGGTTGAGATAGGCACTCTCGGTGGCTATTCTGGAGTTTGCCTGCTCAAGGGCGCTGCAATGGGCGCACATCTTTGGACACTTGAGATTGATCAAAAGCACTTTGAAGTGGCTCAAAAGACTTTCAAAAATGCCGGCTTTGAAAAAAATGTGACTCCGATTCTTGGTTCAGCTCTTGAGAAGTTGAAAACTATTGAGAACGAAGGACCGTTTGATCTTGTATTTGTCGATGCCGACAAAGTTTCTTATCCGCATTATTTAGAGTGGGCGAGTAGGAACTTGCGGGTAGGTGGAATGTTGATTGGCGATAACACGTTTGCTTTTGGCAAACTTGCTGATCCGTACCATCGGCAAGAGTCGGTACTGGCACTGAGGGAATTCAATAAGAGAGTCGCTCAGTCTGGTAGGTATTTGGGAACAATTCTGCCTACATCTGAAGGCCTTACCGTTGGCGTAAAAATCCGCTAATAGCGTGTTTGGTTTTACCTAAGTCTAGGTTTGTTCAATCTCTCACAAGGTCATGTCGATAAGAGACCTGAATGAAAAGATTTCTTTGGTCTCTCCTTCTTTTTCAGTTGAGCGTGTTAGTTCTGCTCATCGGCGTGCAGTCGTCTGCATACATGTATGGGATGGGGGGCATGGGAGGTTACGGCTCCCCATTTATGGCAAGCGGTGGTTTTTTCCATCAGACTCCTATGATGGGTGAGACATGGCTCCGAAATGTGATGGGTGAGACATGGCTCCGAAATGGAACGCGCGCGCTGACCCCAAATCCGTATGGTGCAGGATCTTTCTTTATGAATCCTTTAGGGTTCGGTCTTGGAATGGCGTCTCAGATGGGAATGGGTATGGGTTTGGGCGGCCTGAATTCTTTTGGATCGATGATGGGTGGTTATAACCCAATGATGCCTTGGGCACAGAGTTGTCCAACATATCCGATGGGCTGCGTGAGTCCGCATAGTTATGCGAATTCTCAATATATACAGTACTGCTTGGCAACTTGTGGAATGGTGCCTTGCCCGGATGCCCCTCCCAGTCGGAGGAGCCGCGGTCGTGGCAGTCGTTCAAGAGGCGACTATGATATTCCTGATACGCTTACAAAACCAGAGCCGCCTCCTCCGCCACCAATCCCTTTTCAGCTGTATGTTCCGGAAGAGGAACCGGTAGCTGACTACAGACCTCCCGAAACTGACGATGACCGTTGTCAAGAGACCGGTCGAGCGGAAGACTGCCCGATGCCCGCTCGCCGTTTTCGAGGATTGCCCGAACAAGGAGCCGTCGATCAGGCGCCTATTGACTATGGAACACCTCCGAATCCTCTCGCTCGTATGAATTGGGAATGCCCCGAATGGCTGCCTGGTTGCACAGTGGTTCCTCTTCCTATGCCACTTGTAGAAGCAGAGGGAGTGGTATCAACTTTTGACCTAGACAAACAAAAAAACTGTGAAGAAGAGCTTGAAGCCTATCGTAAAGAAAAAAAGATACGACGCGATGCTGACACTGAAGCCAGGGTAGTCACCAAGTGTAGTGGAGAAGACTGCCCAAAAACTAGCGCTGCGGTTGAAGTTGACGAGATAGTCGAGACCGTTAAATCAACAGAGCCCAACCTGGCTGTAGGCTTTCGAAAGCTTCTTGCGCAAACCTATCAAAATTGCGACGTACTTGATGATGAATATTTAGTTTGCCCTTACGGCTCCGGTGACAAAGGCATAAAAGATCAGGAGTGGGCTAGCGGAGTTGAAAACGGCGTTGTGCACCTTGCAGAAAGCAACAGAGTCCTGGTTAATGTAAAAAAATATGTGCAGACTCACCCTTACTTAAAGAATTTTTGCGATGACAGTAGGCCAGAGTGCAAAAGCGCCTGCGAAACGCCACCAATATTTAACTTTGGAGCCACCCGAATTGTAAGCGGCGGCGAACTCAAGTGCCAGACAAAAGGCGGGAAGACTAAGGAGGACAAGTCGAATCGTCCGATTGGATACGGTGCCGACTGCACGGAGGACGCTGCTGCTGGCGCTGCTTTGGTGGGCATGCTACCCACACCTGTTACGAATCAGAGCGACTCAAAAATTGAAAGAGCGATCAACGGCATTTTCACAGGAACCCTTGCCTCTTCAGTTCAATCAACGTGCTTTGTAGAGGTTGAGGTCAATGAAACCGACACGGCGAAAGAAGGGGATTTACTCGTTGTCAGAGATAACAAGACTGGGCTTGGCCATGCTGTTGTTATTGATTCCTTTGACTCTGAGAAAATGGATCTGTTTTTTGAAAAAGGAAAGGCACCCAAAGACTGCTCAACCATTAAAATTTCTGATGCAAAGTTTAGAATGATTCAGACCGGGGCTATTGACGATATAGGAATGATGAGAGTGCATGCGAAACATTATCTTGAGCGAAGCCCTGTCATGACCCAAGTGTTTGAACAGATGGGCCAGCGCTACTGTGAGCTTAGACAAGGAAACAATACAGGCTCCGTTTCAGACAGCTACTTAGCTGATCAGACTGTTAAAGACAACGTTAGGGGATCCTCGAAGACGGTAAGGTCTGCCGTGACTTTTAAAATGTTGAGGCTAGATAGCTCAAAGGACGATTGCAAACTTAAAGAGCCACTAAAAATGGATGATCCCAATAATTGCGTGAAGGACTGCAATGATGGTGCTTTAAAGAAAACGGGAGGTAAAGAATGAAACGAACACTCTCAATTCTTTGCTTTGCTCTTTTTTACTCCATCAGTCTTGAGGCCAAAATAAACTGCGATTCTTTATGGAAGAAAAAACCCGAAGATCTCATATTTGCGGCAGCCGGCGAATATATAAAACTGCAAATCAATGGGTTAAACGGCTTAAATGGGATCAACAAATCCTGTATTGACGATTCCAGATTTACAGTTATAAACCCTTACTTTAATTCTTACTCAGGATTTTTAGAGCAAGGGTCAACTAGAGAAAGCTTGCAAGCTTCTGATATTGAGCGTGTCGTTATTCACAAGGCGACGCCAAATGCGGGAAGTGATTCATCTAAGAGTTTGACTTATAAGGAGTTTGCAAACATTGCACTTAGAGCGAAACCAACCGATGCCACAGTAAAAGTCGAGGGTGTGGTTGTGTTAAAAAATAAATCGAAAAAGCCCTTCTCCTTTGCTATGAGCCCAGTTGCGCGAAAGAATCAGTGGCAAAAATATGGATGTCTTAGGTTAGTGGAAATGATTCAACAGGAGTTCACGCAGCCCGTGAACCGCAAGCTCGCCTCCTCATCCTGCCTTCACCCAGAAATCTTTAAAGTAAAATAACACTCTTGCCACCTTATCTTCGGGGAGGCATATTTCCCGTAAAAGGCATGTAAAGGGTGAATGCTGATAAGCGGCTAGGCTTCTACGGGAAGTGCTATGGCTGCTTTTTAATTGCGGCATTGACTGAAGGTGGCGAAAACCGGTGGCGTAGAGACGTTGAATGATCGTTGAATGTGCTTGGCGCCTTGGAGTTATTTGAATGCAGGAATGGTTTAGAACTTTTGAAGCATGGTTAAAAGAGGCGTCGGCTCATGAAGCTCTTGCTGAAGCTTTTACGTTATCTACTGTGGACGTAAATAGTCGGGTCGATGCAAGAGTGCTGCTCTATAAGGGTTTGATGGAAGGTGGACTGTCTTTTGTTACCAACTATGACTCTGCGAAGGGGCAACAACTAAAGAGCAACGATTCCGGCGCGATGACCTTTCATTGGAAGTCTTTGTCTAGGCAGGTAAGAGTTCGCGGAAAAATTCTTAAAGGATCCGCCGATGCGTCGGATAGTTACTGGAAAGCGCGACCGAGGGGTAGCCAGCTCAGCGGGTATTGTTCTCCTCAAAGCCATGTCATCTCTTCGAGAAAAGAACTGGAACAGCAGATCGAAGCCCTGGAAGTTCAGTATAAAGGTCGCGAGATTCCTCGCCCCGAAAATTGGGGATTCTACTATTTGGCTCCTTACCAAGTAGAGTTTTGGCAAGGCTACGAGAATCGATTCCATGAACGCATTCAGTGGCGCCTGGTAGAGGGCAAATGGGAGCAGTCACTTTTGGCGCCATAGCCTGGTGGGTAGGAAATCCTTAGTTTATGATTCTTCAAATTACTATTTTGCTGATGAGTGCGATCACGATAGCCTTAGGTGGCAGGCTCCTTGTAAAGTCTGCGGCAGAGATAGCCACCAACTTTGGTATTTCGCAGATGATGATCGGTATGACCGTCGTTGCGTTTGGCACAAGTGCGCCCGAGTTACTTGTGAGTTTGCAAGCAGCTTGGCAGGGAGAACCCTCGATCGCAGCCGGTAACGTGATCGGCAGTAACATAGCAAATATCACCTTGGTTTTGGGGCTTACAGCACTACTTAAACCCATCGGCATTACGACCAAGTTGATACGATGGGATTATTGGTTTTTGGTTTTTGTTACTTTGATGATTCATGTATCCGCAGTGGCATTTCGTGAGATCACTGTTTTAGTGGGAGCTACGCTAGTTCTTCTTCAAGTTGGGCATATTGTATTTCAAATCAGGACGGCAAAGGTGCAAGGTACCTCAAACCAGATAAGCCTTGAAGAAAACAAACTAAGGGAAGAGCTTCCGAGCGAGGTTTCTATTGGTAGTGCTTCAAGCCGGCCTCGAGGAAAGAACATGGGAATCGAGCTTGTCGGCGGATACCTGTACTGGTTAGCACCGTACCTACTGCTTATCACCGGCGTTACTATGCTGGGAGTTGGGGCTCACTATCTTGTTCAGGCTGCGTCGCTGCTTTCTGAGATGCTTGGAATTAGCAAAAATGTGGTTGCAGTTACTGTGGTTGCAATTGGTACTTCTCTACCAGAGATTGTATCATCCGTACTTGCTGCAATTCATGGTCACCCCGAAATCGCCCTTGGCAATATTTTGGGGAGTAATATTTTTAACAGCTTAATGGTATTGGGCGGAAGCGCCGTAGTGAGTGGTGAGGCGATTGCACTTGATAACTCTTACGTGAATTATGATTTGCCGGTTATGTTGGGCGCCACTTTTATGATGGGTATCGTAATGAAGTCGTCAAGCAGAGTGACCCGCGCGGAGGGCGCATTTCTGCTTGTCATGTATGCGTGCTATACGCTCGGCTTAATCTATTTTTTCAGCTCCGCCGCCGGAGCTTGAGATACAAAGTCAAAATGTGGTCACCAAATGTCCAAAACAACATACAAAATGGACATATCAAGCCCATTTTGCAGCAGTGGTTTTTAAGGCATTGGAGGCTAAGGCTGGCGCATCCTCACGTTAGTTTTAACCTGATTTTTACGTATTAGGTGAAATCAAAGGGGTTCTCCTAATTTTCCTGGGGTGAAGGAAGGGGCTAGGCCGAAATAAGTGTAAAAATTGTCCATCCTGAAGACCTGTGATTTGATTTTTTTACTACACAAAACTCACCACAGGGGGATTCAAGGAT